>Ga0209581_1000404_pt1 | contig 97110 bp, 80 predicted proteins | sample Coa_R2_FD_187160 | JGI IMG/M metagenome (GOLD analysis project Ga0209581, IMG submission 187160) | Surface soil microbial communities from Centralia Pennsylvania, which are recovering from an underground coalmine fire - Coalmine... | ecosystem: Environmental > Terrestrial > Soil > Unclassified ...
AGGCGGCCTTCCTGGCAATCCTGATGCTGTTCAACCTGCTGGGCGAATTCCAGCGCGCCACCGGGATGACGAGCTACCGACGGCCCGCCAGCTTGCGGGCGCAGGTGTTTCTGTGTGGAGCGATTCTGGGCCGCGCCGGGCATCGCACGGTGCTCCATCTGTCCTCGGCCTGGGGCGGTCTCGAACACCGTAACGCCTTGTTCGACCGCCTGTTAGCTTACTTCGGTCCCACTTCGCCGAAGTTCAATCCTGAACCGGCAACCTGAAGGGAGATTCGTCATGCGGCATCCCTCAACTCACATAGATTCCGGACTTCAACTTCGGAATCGGGGTTGAGTAAGGGTCAATCGTACGGGCTGAAATCATCAGGTTTGGGAAAATCATCTGAACGGAGTTGTTTGAAAATCCCTTTACCGGACCATCGGGAACAGAAAAGGCCGAAGGTAACGGCGGTGACCAAGCCCCAGGAGCTAGCAACCGCCCAATGTCTGCCAAACAACTCGGCGGTCATGACCACGACACCGGTGCAAAACGCGATCCCAAGTGCACATTCGTAAATGTCGCTCCACGTTTCCGCACGCAGTCGCCGATGTTCTTCCGGGGAAATCGACTTCGCGATTTCACCCCAAAAACCGGGAGGTCGGCAGCGCAAATAGAATTCCATCAGCGTCTCGCGTTTCTCAGGTGCGGTCGCTAGAGTTACGGCCACGATGACAACCCATCCTGCCCCGAACAAAAGCAGAAAGCCTTCCCAGAAAGGCTTGTGTGCGAAGTCGAATACAAACCACACTATATAGCTGAGGGGCAGTCCCCCTGCCAGCGCGGCAATCTCTCCCCAAATATTCAGGCGCCACCAGAAAAATCTCAGCCATGAAAGTGGCAGAATAAAAGCGATCATGACGTTGTTAATGAAGAGAAACCAAGCCATCATTCCCTTCACGAAAAACCCCGCCACCATCAGCGCGATAACCAACAGACCAAAAGTAGCCATGCGACCCGCCCAAACGTAGTGGCGTTCGCTGGCGCCGGGATTAATCTGCCTCTTGTACAGGTCGTTGACGAGATAGGAGGCACCCCAATTCAACTCAGTGCTCACCGCCGATTGATAGGCAGCAAACTCGCCCGCGATTAGCAGCCCCTTTAAACCGGGAGGGCCGAAAAGCTTAACCAGATCTCCCCATACCCGCTCCCCGGCGACTCTTGAGTGGGGAAATGCGGCCACGCCAAGAATTCCCAGAAAGAAGAATGGTATGACACGAACCACGAGGGAAAGAAAAGCGTTGAACAACTGCCCTACCTGAGCGTGGAATTCGTTCCTGGCGCTCATGAACTTTTGCGCCGTAAAACCTTCGCCCCCAGCCGGCGACGCTGCAAAGAAAAGCCCCTGCAAAACCAGCGCGAAAATTGTAAGGCCCGTGAAGGCTCCCCCTGGGGGTGTGGCGCGGAAGAACTGGGCTCCGGCAATTTTCTCCACACTTTGGTAAACGTTACCCAAACCGCCAAGACGGCGAATGACTACCGGGATGAAAATGACATTGGCCAGGACGAAAAAGGCAAACTGAAAGACCTCCGAATAGACGGCTCCCAAAAGGCCTCCGAGCAGCGTATAAAACAAGGTAACCGCGGCAGCAAAAAGGATCACTGCCATGTTGCTCCATCCCAAGGAGGGCCCTACCGATTTGGTTATCCAACCTGTGACATAGGCGATCAGCACCACGGCCCAGCCGAGGCTGAAATAAATCGCCGCCACAGATCGGAAGATGCCCGAGGCTCGCCCGCCATAACGCACTTCAACAAATTCAGCGGTCGAAACAATTCCCAGACGCCGCCAGAACTTTGACCATATGACCGCCACAAGCGGCATCCAGATCATCCAAGGAATCCACCACCACCAGTTGCCGAGCAGTCCGCCGGTATAAACCAGCATCGTGAACGCTGAAGCGGACCCCGCCGAGGTAAAGGTGGCCACGGTGGAAAACCCGATCGCCCACCAGGGAAGCGAACGACCGCCCACAAAATAGCTTTCAATGTTCTTGCCAGCGCGGTGCGTGAAGTAAACGCCGATGGCCAGTGCAAGCAGCGCATAGACCAGCACTACGACCCAATCGATTGTTATCATGATTTGACTTTCGGCCTGCAACCCAAGGGAAAAGCAAAAATCCTCAAGAATCGATGCCACGGTATAAGGCCAGGCGACTTGAGGAGAAATAATAGCCATCCCAAAATGAGTCCCTCAAGCCGCCCGGTTTTATCAGAAACGAATATGAAACCATCTTTGCACCCTGCGACACCACGGGCAAGTGGAGAACTAAAACTTAGGCTTGGTGGTCGTGCCCGATCCTCGAAGAGCAGGGTCCTGCGACGAGGCGCCGAGAAAACAGTAACTTTTCTTTCGCTGGTATTCCAGCTGATATTTAGGCGGGAAATCAGCAACAAGAAACCGCGACCCACGCCCGTACGCCTCGATACGCCTAGCGGACTATATAGCAACGAGACAGCCGAACATTCGCCTTCGATGGTCTTGACGCGATGGGGCCATTAGATCGAGTTACACGGCTTCCTCCTGTCACCGAGGAGCAGCGTCGACCCCTCAAACATTGCCCTTCATATTATGAATGCCACCGAAGAGGGCTACGCAGCAAAGAAGTGCACTTCCGGCATCCGGCGCGCCAAGCGATACAGGCAATGTTCCTTTTCGAAGCGTGGAGCCCTCGCATTTCATGAAGCCCCGTGGTGCTCTCACGGCTTGAACATCAAGCCCTGCTTGCGAGAGACAACCCAGCAACACCCCCCTTCGATCAGAACGAATAAACCAGTGCCATCTGGATAATACGCGGATTCCAGAAATTAAGTGCTCCGGCACCGTTCAACGGTACGAGAGATCCAAACGAACAGTTGCCACTTGGCCCAGGAGTACAGTTGGCCGGGCTACTGGTCACGACATTATTGAAAAAGTGCGTGCCGGTATGTGTGCTCGAGAACAGGTTATACATCTCCAGGCGATATTCCAGGTTCTGCCGCTCATGGATGCGGAATTGCTTGACGAACGCAATATCGGTCTGTCGCTGCCCGGGAACTCGAACAATATTGCGGCCGCTGTTTCCATAGGTTCCGGGTGTTGGCACGGAGAAGACGGATGGGTTGATCCATTGAAACACCGTTTGCGTAATGCCTCCCACTGGGTTGCCATTGATGTTCGCACGGATGCGATTGCCGAAAAGGTTTCCGAACTGATCCGGGCTCCGCGTGCAGCAGAAGACCGTTTCAGGCAGGCCACTCGCCAGCGTCACAGTGCCGCTGACATTCCACCCGCCCACTGTCCAGTTGCCAAACCGTCCGAGGTCATGCGCCCGCCCTGAACCAAAGGGCAAACCATAAGCATATCCGACCGTGAAACGGTGAGTCTGGTCGAAGTCCGCGGGACCATAATCAGCGCGCAGGTTGTGGGCGTCCTGGATAAAGTTAGCCTGATTGCTAAACGCGGCAATTTCTGAATTCATGTCGATTGTCTTCGAATAGGTGTAATTGACCACAAGGTTCAAATCGTGGTAGAAGCGCTCGGTCAACCGCACCTGGAGTCCGTTGTAATAAGAGCTCAGAATGTTGGCATTGGCGTAGGAGCGGGTGTAGAAATTCACAAAGGGCGCCCGCCGGTCAATGGGAACGAAGTTGGGGTCAGTTGCGCAGGCGGCATTTCCTCCCGTCGCCTGCGAGGCATCCTGGAGGTAGTTGCAGGGATCTCCAACCACGGGTGGAGGAAACGCCTCATTGAAGTGCCATTGAATCGGCAAATGGATGGAATGCGAACCCACGTAGCCAACGTCGAGCAGCGTATTCTGGTTCAAAGCATACTGCGTATCAAAGCTCCACTCCTGCGTATAGGGCGTGTGGTTCTTGGGCCATTCGGTCTGAATCCCGAATAAGTAAGGTCTCGCCAACAGCGAAGGAAAAGGATTCCCAACAATCGGTGCCAGCCACAGGCCGCTCAATGCCAGCGGTGAGACTGACTCTAACCCTGTTGTATTCGGATATGGAGGCGCCGTGATCGAGTAAAGGGAGTTGCTGTCGAAGTTCGTTCCGTCATAGAAGCGCATGTACAGGCCATAAAAAATGCCATAACCGGATCGAATGACGAACCGGTCAGTGTGAAGAGGTCGCCAAGCAAAACCGATGCGGGGAGCAAAGTCCGTGGTATCACGCGGCACCAGTTCATTGGTCACGCAGCACTGCATATAGGTCTGCTGTTGTGCCGGCGTGAGGGCGGGCGACATCTGCTGGACAAAGCTCCGGCTGGCCCAAATCAACCCTCCGCCCGGTGTCGCAAGATTAAGCGCCGCGCCGCTATTGTCAATGCTATGCAACCCCGGCGGTAGTTCGTAACGCACCCCCAGGTTGAGAGTGAGGCGCCGTGTCACGCGAAAGTCATCCTGAGCATAAAGGCTTATTCCGGTGCCTCGCAAGTCATAAATGTCCGAGGCAATTGGCAGTGGAGGCGTAAGTGTGGACGGATCGCCCAGCAGAAAGTCAGCGATCGCGTTCCCAGCCGTCGGTCCAGCCTGTCCCGCCGCCGAGGCCTTAGGGTCAATACCAGTATATTGGCCATCGAAGGTCAGCTTGCCTTCTGCATTGAACCCGTCGCGGTCGGCCAGTTGGTACCGAAGAATTTGAGCCCCGACTGCAAAAGTGTGTTTGCCATGGATGAATTTCAGGTCGTCAGCGTATTGAAAGATATTGTCCGTCTGGGTATAACCGTTATTCCCGTTGCCGATGCCGGCATAGCCCTGTGTGGGAGCAACGAGTGGGATATTGTAAAAGGCCGGAACATTGGGAGTGTTTTTGAGACCGAGTTGAGCAGCCAGATTCGGTCCAAATGCACTCGATGCCCCTTCGTGGAAAAAGGTGCGGTTATATCCCAGCCTGGCTTCATTAATCATAGTGGGAGAAAAAGAGTGCTGCCAGTTCAGCCCGTAAATCCCACTATGCGTGAGCACCAGCGTGCTGTTGATGGGGATCACCGAAGGTGAAGGAGCGTTGTCGCGCCAGATCGACATAATGAAGGAAAGCCGGTCTCGACTGCTGATGTTGTAGTCTACACGCCCTGTGACGGTATCGGTTGTGATACGGGACTTCGGGTTAGCGGCGACGAAATTTGTGCAGGGCATCGTGCAGCTGACGTCAGCGTGAGGATAATAGTTCATCAACTTTTGGGCAATTGGGTTGATATCGTTAGGAGGGATAATGTTATTGGGAAATGGCGTTCTGGTTACCGTAGGTGGGTTCCCGGAAACCACCGTTGTGCTGGGATCATAAATCGGATATGGCCAGTCCGAGAAATTTCCATTGCGTTCTGCATCGGTGGGAACCATCATGGACGTAATACCGCCGGCCAGGACGTTCCGACGACCGCCTTCATAGCTGCCAAAAAAGAAAGCTTTGTTGTGAATGATCGGACCTCCCACGGTTGCTCCGAACTGGTTCTGCTGCTTCAGCGGGTCGGAGAGAGGCAACCGCGAATGATGCAGTGAATTCAAGGTCTTGTTCAGTTGGTTTTCCGGCTGCAAGGAAGCATTGCGAATAAAGTCGTAGGCATTGCCATGGAATCGGTTCGAGCCCGACCGGATTGCCACATTTACCTGAGCGGTCCCCGGACCATACTCCGCAGAATAAAGCCCGTTCATGAGCTTGAATTCCTGAAGCGAGTATTGCGAAGGAATGTCAGAAGCTTTGGAGAAAAATTGATCGTTGTCTGGAACTCCATCGATCGTATAGCTGATAGAACCGGGTCGTGTTCCGTCGATGCTGAAGGCTCGCCAGTTGTCGTTCAAGCCATGCTGGTCGAAAACCGACGTCTGAATCCCGCCGGAAGGCTGGGTGACGCCCGCTTCAAGTGCGATGAGGTTGGTGAAGTCGCGACCATTGAGCGGGATAGCCTGGAGCAATTCGCCGGAGATCACGCCGCCGATGGTGGTGTTGTCTGTCTGCACCATCTGAGCTGCGGATGAAACAGTTACAGTCTGGGTAACAGTGCCTACCTGCAGGGTAAAGTCCTGCCTCAAGGTATGATCCACTTGGAGGATCAAATGGCTGGCAGTCACAGTCTTGAAACCCGCTTTCTCACAAGTGACGGTGTAAGTTCCGGGAAGCATGTTGACAAATACATAGTCACCCGAATTGGTTGTTGTGAAAGTTCCCCGGATGCCGGTTGCCTCGTTGGTGTACGTCACCGTGGCGCCGGGAATGACCGCTCCGGAGGCGTCTCTGACGGTTCCCAAGATAGTTCCGCGGGCTGTCTGAGCCTTTAGCACCGCCGTCCCCAAAGCACTCAGCAGTAAAAGGACGAGACCAGCGTGAACGGTGGCTCTCTTCGTGTAACTCATTCTTTCCTCCTCTCAGCCCCCAATGTCAATGGATAGCCATTCTGCTAGACAGAATGTCTTTTCAGCGAACGAGACATTGCTAGCACGGAATCCGAGATAGAGTCAAGACGAAAAATCCGCTTTGACGGCGTTTTCGTCTATTCTTCACAGAAGAATAGCGATCAATCCACAATACGAGGAGGTCGTGTTGCAGGAACTGCACAGCCAAACGTATCTCCTTATGACCGCTTTATTGAAGACCATAAGGTCCGACGGCTCTGAAGAGCGAATCTATTTCCCACGTTTTAAACGTAATTTCGCTGGTCAGAACAGTGTGCCAGCGTCTGAGTATCGTTCAGGCAAATTAAAGGCTGGCAGTTGTCCGATCCTTCGATGACGTGCTTATATTCTTACATGCAGAATAACAGAGTTCATCCGAAGCAAATTCTGATTGCCTTGCATATAGATTTTGAGTATAAGTTAGAGGGAAAAGCGAGCATGCCGGCAAGAAACTACATCTCCGCCATCGAACGTACACTGCGAGTAATCGCCGCATTCGGCGGCGAGGATCAGATCAGCTTGGCGAAACTTGCAGAACGGAGCGGGCTGGTCAAGAGTTCAGTGTTCCGCATCCTGTACACGCTTGCGGATCTCGGCTATGTCATGAGAGATTCTCGCGGGCTTTATTCGTTGACTCCGCGCTGGGCGCAGATAATACGCATGCGTTTGCCATCGGAGAACCTTGTTCGCTGTTCAGCTCCGTTAATTGCCGAATTGCATAGCCGTTTTCATGAGACGGTCAACCTTGGGGTACTGGACCAAGGCGAAGTGCTATACATCCATGTGCTCGAAAGTCCTCATGCGTTCCGGCTGGCCGCCCATGCAGGGATGCGCAGTCCTGTCCATTCAACGGCATTGGGGAAGTGCCTTTTGAGCGGACTTTCACACGAAGAACTCGAAGCGCTGGTCAAGGATCATCCTTTAAACCCTCGAACTAGGCGCACGATTTGCGATCTGGCCAGGCTGGAACGCGATCTGAAACGAGTGCGTGAACGAGGATACGCAATTGACGACGGGGAGGATTCCTCCGGTGCGCGTTGTGTGGCTGCGCCTATTACGGACAGTGAGGGGCGGGTGGTGGCAGCAGTCAGTATTTCGGGGCCTGCCATCCGAGTGCACCGTGGGCGCGACAAGGAAATGGCCGCTGCTCTGAAGGGCGTTTGTGCGCGAATATCGAGACAGTTGAAGTATGCAAGCAACTCAGCGGCCTCCGGGAGGTCATGAAATGCAGCTTGCCATTCAGGGAGGAATTCCGGTTCGTACGAGGCCCTTTCCTCGCTGGCCCGACTACGGCGAGGGCGAGAAAAACTCGCTTCTGGAAGTACTTCGCAGCGGATCGTGGGGTGGTTACAACAAAAAACTGGAAGAATTTGAGGCGGCCTTTGCGGCCCTGCACGGCGTGAGATATGCCATCTCCTGCGGCAACGGTACGGTAGCGCTTGAAGTGGCCTTGCGTTCACTGGGCATCCGATGCGGCGATGAAGTCATCGTGCCAGCGATCACATTCATCGCCACGGCTTCAACCGTGTTGCTCTGCCACGGGGTGCCTGTGTTTGCCGACATTGACCCGACTACGCTGAATCTTTCTCCTGAAGCCGCTGAGGCGGCTATTACTCCTCGAACCAGGGCCATTGTGGTGGTGCATTTCGGCGGGCACCCTGCCGACATGGATCGTTTCCCGGAAATAGCCCGCCGACATGGTCTCGCATTGGTGGAAGATGCCGCCCATGCTCACGGCGCCGCCTGGCGCGATATTCTTGTAGGAAACTTCGGAGACGCAGCCACCTTCAGCTTCCAGGCCTTCAAACTGGTGACTTCGGGGGAAGGAGGAATGATTTTAACCAACTCGGCAGCTTTGGCGGAAAAAGCCTGGGCATACTGTAATCACGGCCGGCATAAATCAGGAGGCTGGTTCGAGCACTTTTCGCTGGGAACCAATTACCGCATGACAGGTTTCCAGGCCGCACTTCTCGGTGAACAACTGGCCAAACTCCCCGCGCAGTCTAAGATCCGTCAGGAAAACGCCGCACATCTGCGGGATCTTCTCCGTTCGTTCTCAGGTTTGCATATTGCCGATCCCGATCCGCGGGTGACATCACACCCGCAGTATCTTGTTACTCTGCGCTATGATCCGAGGGAATTTTCAGGGCTAAGTCGCGATGGATTCATCAGGGCCCTCGCCGCAGAGGGAATTCCCGCCGAGCCTGCATATCCTCACCCTCTCTATCGCAATCCCCTCTTCCAGCGGAAGAATTTTCCTCCCTGCGGTTGTGGGGCTTGGCACTCGCCACAGGATTATGAATCACTCCGCCTCCCCGAGAGCGAACGGATCTGCCAGGAGGGGATATGGTTTCCGCATTACCTGTTCCTTGGAACCCCTCAGGATGTGGAAGATATTGTCGAAGCCTGTGACAAAGTACGGAAGCTCGCTTACAGACTTGGTTCGCGCTTCGGCCCAGAGGGCTCCGCGGGGGTACGATGAAGAAATTCCTTCGGATGATCAGCGTATGTCTGCTCGTGACAGGAGAAGCGGTCCTACGGGTTTCGGCCTTGCCGCAAGTCGAGGCTTCTCGCCCGTTTTTTAGCCCGTGGATCTTTCATGATGACTTCAGTCACGGAATTCCTGCCTGGATGAGTTATCCCCTCGTCCAGGACATAGGCTATGATCCCACTCTCTACACCAAGAAAACCGGCGGCGCTTCCTGTCTCGTCCGAAATGTGCCGTCCCTCGGGCAGCATGTACTTCGCGTTGGGATGATTAAGCCGCTGCAGTTCCACGCCAGTTATCTCTCATCTTTTAATCTGCAATATGAAGTCGCCGTGGGTGGTCCGATCAAGTGGGTACGGTTCATGTTGGCTGGAGAAAACGGGCACCTTTACGAATTGACTCTCCCGGACTCGCCCGGACTCCACACTGTACGCGAGATCGGAAAATCATTGGCCCTCCCGGCAACTGGGGTAGAAGTGCAAGCGGTAATACTTGAGGCCGTCGTGCAATCGCCTGCAAAGGGTTCTGCAAATCGGCTGATTTTGCGGCAGCTTGAAATCGCGGCACAACGAACCGCGGAACTTCCTCTCGTTTCTCCGAAACTGGTCAGATCTTCCGCTGGTGGCCCCTGGTTTGACGCAGTCCCGCTCAACCCGGGAGCATCGCTCCTGCTTAGGGTCGAATCTAAAGAGCCGATTAAGGTGCAGGCCTTCGACAACGAAAGCCATCTAGTTCCTAATAAACTATCCCCTGCAGGAAAAGCTTTTCCTCCAGGGGCATACATAGTCACTTTTCTGCAGCGAGTGCCGGGTTTCCGTCGTGTAATTGTGGCCGACAGACGTGCTCAAACCGAATTCTGGGTTTTGGTTGTGGGATCTGTTCCTCGCCATCCGCGGGCCTACCTTTCCTCCGTACGTTTGCAAGAGTTGCGGAATCTCTCTCACTCCACACCGCTTTTCGGTGCAGTTCTCACTCAGGCACAATCGCTGCGCGCCAGACTCACGTGCAGTCCCAAGGCTGGAAATTGGATTGCCGCAATGTCAACCGTATCGGTATTTCCGGGTCTCCCGGGTTACTTCAGGCTGCTTGAAAATTACAGCAATGCAATCAGCTTTAACGCTGTTGCGTACGCGCTCAGCGGAAGCGAAACGGCGTTCGAAGCGGCAAGATGTGGCCTTCTGACAGTGTCAGAGTGGCCCACCTGGACCCCTCCCTGGTTCGCAGCGCATGGACTCCATACTTATTATGAAGTTGGCGTTTTCTCCCAGCGTGCCGCCATTGGGTACGATTTGATTGCCGATCGGCTTACTCAAAAAGAGAAAAGCATCATCACGCAGGCGGCATATCGAAATGCGATCGAGCCAACCGTTGAGGAGTACTTTTTGATGGACCGAATGCCCATTGCCGCCAGTAACTGGATGGCTAACTCCGTTGGCGGGGCACTCGCCTGCGTAGCTGCGCTCTATGGTGACACACCACAGTGGACAGGTCGGCTGGGTACAGCGCTTGTCGAGCTTGCTGCTGCCTATGAACACTTATTGACTGGCCTTTTCCCAGGCGACGGAAGCGAAGCCGAGCCGGCTGGATATGAAGCCTTCGCCATGGAAGGCATGGCCTGCGGGACGGCGGCTCTTCGCGCGTTCCACATTTCGCTGCCCCAGGAAAAGCGAATGGTCGAGGGATTCTGGTGGCTGCGCTACGCAGAGGTCACACCCGACTTGGTTCTCGACACCGGAGATTTTGGCGGGCAATTGCGAGGGCTGTCAGGGTTTGCTTGGGAGGCTGAATACGGCGGCGATCCATCTCTGCGCGCCTTCTACGACACGGCGGAAGTCGGGACACTGGTAGGGATTTCCAAAGTGCAACACACCGGGCGCTTGCTGGAGATGGCCCCGGGCATTCTTGATCTTGTCTGTTGCTCCACTCCACCCCCTGTGGCCCCCGCGCCTCCTCCTTCCAGGATTTTTCCTGGGCGGGGCAGCGCTGTTTTGAGGAGCGGGTGGAAGCCGACCGACACGGCGATCTCCATCCGTGTAGGGCCTTGGTTCAATCATGAGCATCACGATCAAGGCAGCTTTCAGGTAGCGGCATTGGGCGAGAAGTTAATCAGTGAGGCCGGTTATGCGGACTATTACCGGGACCCGAATTACCCCACGTACTTCATGCAAGCGCCGGGCCACAACACTGTGCTTGTGAATGAAGACACCTTCAGTCAGCCTGGTGAGGACGGGCGCTACTGGAAAGCCCTAGCGCAGTACCCACACTTTACCACCCACTTGTTTTCGCCTGCGATGGATTACCTCTCAGCAGAACTCGCTGAGGCATACGACGGTGCATTAAACCAATTCCGTCGTGAATTTATCTTTCTAAAACCCGACGTGCTGATTGTGAAGGATGAACTGCACGCCTCGAACGCGCACACCTATCAATGGCTCCTCCATATTCCGATGGGTGACGCCACAAGGATCGATGGATCCAAAGCCGCGATCATCGGACGAAAAGCGCTTGTGCGACTCGCAGCGGCGGGCTGGAACACTCATTGGACTCTTACTGCCACCCCGGTTGCCAGCGATCGCCTAGTAGGCGATAACCACCCGGTGAATGAGCGGGCATATGAGTTCCGCCTTCAATCTCCGTCCGGAAAATTCGCCCACTTTCTTGTCGGAATGACTTTCAATCGGAGAGCAGAGCAAACAGTAGCGCCTGCTGTCATATCCGACGATCACCGTGAAGGGTTTCGTCTTGTAAACTCCAAATCCGTACGGACTGTGCTCTTTCGCACCGCCCCGGGAGCCTTGGAGATCGGCCCACTTTCAACCGACGGGCGTATTTTAGGAACCTTGCAGGTGCAATCTCATGAAACAATTTTCGCGGCTGACGCGCGGACGGTGAACGGCAATGGGCAAACGATCGTTGCAGCGTCGAGCCCTGTTTTGCTTCTGTTACAGCGGTCCGCCCATGGAATGAAGCTTCGCGTTTGGTGTGGCGGCGTAACCAGGCTTCGACTTCAGGTACCGACAATCCCAAGAACAGTGCTTGTCGATGGAAGGCAAACGGCGCCGGAAATCAAAAATGGATTCCTGGAACTCAGCAATTTAACGCAAGGAGAACACCTTGTGCGCATCGTCACTTGAAACCTGCCTCAGGGAGGTGGCAGCATGGCATGTCTTCGACGCCAACGTTCGTGTGGGTCGATCTGGTGTGCACGGTGAATTGGCCCTCGAAACTTCGGACCTTCTTGCAGAAATGGAACGTTTTGGCATTGAGCGAGCCTTGGTATCACACTTTGCAAGTGAAGAGTATGACGCGCAGGAAGGCAACCGCGAGTTATCCCAGATCGCAAGCAAACGCTTGGTTCCAGTGTGGGCAGGCTTACCAGACCGAGAATCGATAGACCGCCTTTCCGTTTATAACCCTGCAGCAGTACGTTTACACTTCGGCGTGAGCCGGCACAATTTCTCACCTGCTCTCTGGTGTTCCGGCGAATTGTACGCGTATCTTCAGGATCACTCTGTGTTGACCCTTGTCGCGTTGGAGGACATTGGCTGGCCAGCGCTTGTTGAGTTACTTGAGAATTTTCCCAAACTACCGATTCTGTTACTCGAAACGGGCTACCGGTCCGACCGGTATCTCTTTCCCCTGCTCAAGAAGTTTCCAAACCTGTATTTCGATACTTCGACCTACGTGGCGCATCGTCAGCTGGAGGCTTTCGTGCTGCATTTCGGCCCAGATCGAATGATTTTTGGGAGCCGATTGCCACTCTATAACCCTGCGGCAGCTCTTTTCGTGCTGGGTACTGCCCGCATCGGTGACGAAGCCAGGCTGGCCATTGCCGGCGGAAACCTGCGTCGTCTTTTGCGAGGAGCCGCTGCATGAAATCACCCATCCCGATCGTCGATTGCCACGGCCATATCGGAGTCCATCCGGATTTCCCTGCCTATCAGTTCGAAGTGGAGCAGATGATCGAAACGATGGACCTGCTCAATATTGAGATCATTGCCGTGACTTCCACTCGAGCCTGTTACACGGATTGTCCGCGGGGCAACCACGAGGTTGCCGAGGTGCTCAAGACATTCCCACAGAGATTTCGGGGCTATGTCACAGTAAATCCCCAACCGGCGGGGGCGGCCATCAAAGAACTCAAACGATGGAAACACTTTCATTCGCCCCCTCTCATAAAATTACACCCGGCTCTCCATCGTTATCCTATCAACGGCCCAGGCTACCAGCCGGTTTGGGACTATGCCAATGAAACTGAAGCCATCGTGCTGGTTCACACTTGGGATTCAGATCCTGATTGCTCGCCATTGCTGTTGCTGGAAAGGGCCCGCAAATTTCCGAGGGCAAAAATCGTAATCGGCCATTCTGGCGTCACTTGGAGAGGTTACGGACAGGCGATCGAGGTCGCGCGGCACACCGAAAACACTTTTTTGGATATCACCGGTTCTCAGAGCCACCGAACGATTCTGGAGAGCATGGTCGAGCGTGTCGGAGCAGACCGGATCCTTTTCGGATCGGACATGCCTTATCTGGAGGCGGCGGTCGGATTGGGAAGGGTACTTACCGCGCGGATTTCCGACGCGGCCAAAGAAGCTATCCTGCGGGAAAACTTTTTACGGCTTCTTGGAGAGGAAGGACCGCGCGATGCATACCGCGATCCGGTTCATCAGGCAACCAGATAGTTTGAATCGTCCTTTCTCTCAAGGCGGAGTCACGATGGAGCGCGTGCGAATTGGAATTATCGGTCTTGGAATTATGGGTGAACTCTATGCCCGGATCTATTCTGCGCATCCCTTGGCTGAGTTGGTGGCGGTTTCAACTCGGCGGGAAGAGCGCCTCGCTGAAATTGCCGAACGGACGGGGGTCAAACACACTTATACAGACTACCGAAAGATGCTTGAACGACCCGACCTCGATGCCGTGGTCATAGCAACACCCGACTTTCTCCATTTCGAGCCGACTCGGGACGCTCTCGAATCCGGTCGGCACGTTCTTGTGGAGAAGCCTTTTACAACCCACGTGGACGAAGCCGACGAACTCCTCCGGATCGCCCACCGCAAGGGGCGGAAAATCCAAGTTGCCTTTAACCACCGCTGGCTGCCACCCTACCAGCAGGCTAAATCAACGCTTGCCTCCGGTAAGATCGGTCGGCCGCTAGCTGCCTATGCTCGTAAGAATGACACCGTCTTCGTTCCGACAGAGTACATCACGTGGCCTGCCCAGACGACACCAGCCTGGTTCCTATCTTCCCATGACGTGGATCTGATTCGCTGGTTGTTGGATGACGAAGCCGTTGAAGCGCGCGCGCTGGGGCGCAAGGAAGTCCTTGCGGCACGCGGCATTCCAACCTACGATGTTATCCAAGCCCAGGTAAAGTTCTCATCAGGGGCTTTCGCGACTTTTGAATCCGCTTGGATTTATCCCAACACTTTTCCCAGCATCGTGGATTCTTTCGTGGAAGTGCTGGCAAGCGACGGACACATCCACTTGGATCGCAAGTACGAATCGATTGAGGTGAGCAGCAAGGATTCATTCACCTATCCCAAAGGGTTCTTGACATGCGAGGTTTTTGGGCGTCTGCGCGGTGCCTTCCCATCGTGCCTTGAAGACTTTCTTTTCGCAATTCGCGACGATACCACCCCACACGTCACCGGACTTGATGGGCGTCAAGTAACTGCGGCTTTGGAAGCCATTCACAAGTCGCTCGAAACCGGAAATGCCGAGCCTGTCCAGCCCCTTCCGCACGACCTCCCAGCCTCCTATGCGCGTGGTTGATCTCATCATTCTCGTTGCTTATTTCCTGACCATGCTCGGGGTCGGACTCGTTTACGCGCGGCATATGAAGTCTCTGGATTTGTATTTTGCCGGAGGTAAGCAGTTGCCGTGGTGGATCGGAGGGGTGTCCTTTGTGATGTCATACGTGAGCGCCCTTTCGATCGTCGTTTACTCCGGCTTGGGTTATGAATACGGTGCGGTTGCGCTGACAATTTACTGGACTACTGTTCCGGCAACCATAGTAATCACCTGGCTTTTGGCGCGTCGCTGGCGCCGGGCGGGAATCATTACTCCCGTTGAGTTCCTAGAAACCCGCTTCTCACCCGCCGTCCGGCAGATCTTTGCCTGGTCTGGAATTCCTCTTAAGATACTTGACGAGGGATTGAAGATTGAAGCCATCGGTACCTTCGTTTCGGCAGGGCTGGGAGTCTCAGCCGTTGCAGCAATGAGCACAGCGGCGGCGATTACTCTGGTTTATACAGTTTTGGGCGGACTTTGGGCTGCTGTCATCACCGATTTCGTGCAGTTCGTTCTAGTCATGACAGCCATTGTTCTGCTCTTGCCGCTGGCCTGGCATGCAGCCGGTGGATGGCATGGGTGGGTGGCAAGTGTTCCGCCGGGATTCTTCTACCCCGTTACGGCCCGTTACAGTTGGAGTTATGTGGGTGGTTTCCTTGTGCTGAGCGGTCTTTCCCTCGCCGGGAACTGGGCTCTGATTCAGAAGTTTTACGCCGCACGCACCGAGCGCGATTGCAGGGGAACAGGTTGGCTGGCCAGCGTGCTGTTCTTCGTTCTACCGCCGCTCTGGATTTTCACGGGGATGTTAGCACGGGCTTTTATTCCTTTCGGCCGTTTCGATCCCCAAACCATTTACGCACAGGTCGCAAAGACGCTGCTCCCTCCGGGCATGTTCGGTCTGGAAGTGGCAGCACTGTTTGCTGCGACGATGTCGGTTCTTGCCTCTGGCTACAATGTAGTTGCTGCCGTTCTGACTGTAGATGTGCACCAGCGCTGGGTCCATCCGGAGGCTGGTCAGCGGGAACTGGTGGTTGTTGGAAGAATACTGACCGCCCTTGGAGCCGTCGGGTCACTCGGTATTGCCCTGGCCGTGACTTACTTGCACTGGACGATCTTCAATACGATGGTCACGGCCTTCAGCTTTTTCTTGCCCCCCACGGTCTTACCCATGTTGGCAGGCCTTCTTAGCCGCCGTCTCTCAACCAGCGGCGCATTGGCGGGGTTTTTCGTCGGAATCGGTTCCGGACTGGTTTTCCTCATTGCTCTGGCAACTCACGAACCCTCAAACCTTGGCGACTTCCAGGCTTTGAGCATCGTCATCCCCGCCTTGCTGACCACTGTCGCTCTCATCATCGCTGCACGCTATTTCCCCGCTCAGGGCGAAGCGCAGGAACGCGCCAGAACCTTTTTTACCCGTCTAAGCCAGGCCAGCCAGATTCCGGCACAAGATCTCCCGAGTCCTGCTCCCATTGCCGGTACTGTTATCGTCACCATAGGGCTCGTCCTTCTGACGGCGGGCTCCGGTCTTTTGCCCTTTGGAAGAAATTCTTTTAGCATGGGAACAGGAGGTTTTTTCGTTCTTCTGGGAGTCGTCATGATAAAACTCCACTCGCAGCGGACTCGCCAATGAGCTGAGGTGGAAGTGCAATCTCTGGCGCAAATCACCTCACCAGCCTGCAGCAGAGGCAAACCATCTTCGGGCCGGGGCGCAAACATCATGTGAACGGGGTATCAACTTGCTTGTGAGCGTACAACAATCTGCCCTTACTGAACAGCCTCTTTTTTTGATTGGCGATTCAGGCGCAACGCGGACGCGTCTCTGCCTCGTTGACAGCGAGGGACAGATTGTCCGTCATGCAGTAACAGGGCCAGGGAATGCTTTTGCCATAGGTTGGTCAAAGGCCTTGACCAGCATCACTGCAGGGCTTCAGCGAGTCCTTAAGGCCAGAAGTCTGGCCAAACGGATAAGAGCAGCCGTTGTGGGCAGCGCTAGCGTCACCCAACACGGCGAGGGGAGTTCGCGTATTGTACGCATAGTGCGGGCATTTGCCCCCCAGGCAACTGTACGTGTCCTCAGCGACATGCGGATTGCGCTTCAAGGGGCACTGGGAGACAACCCTGGCGTCGTGATCGTGAGCGGAACCGGCTCTGTGGTACTCGGAAAAGCCGACGGGTTGAGGTACGTCCAGGTGGGTGGATGGGGCATGCTTATCGGTGACGAAGGCAGTTCCCAATGGATCGCCCGGGAAGGCTTGCGGCGTGCTGCGCACGCTTTCGATGGCACCGGCCCGGCCACTCAATTGCAGGCGGCCTTTCTTAAACATTTCGGCGTTAATTCGTTTTACGACCTCCTCCCCATGATCTATGAGGATCCCACCCCAGCCTCACTGGGTGCGCTGGCAGTGTTGGTGGTCCGAATGGCCAAAGGTGGTGATCAAGTGGCCCGAGCTGTGATTCGAGAGGCTGGCGAGGCGTTAGGCGTGCAGGCTGCCGTGGTGACGAAAAGACTTCGTCTCATTTGCCCTCAAGTGAGCTACCAAGGCTCTGTTTTCCAGGCCGGAAAGATTATCCTTAACCCGGTTCGCAAAACTCTAAAGAAGCTCTGTCCGGACGCTCGCCTGGTTCCGCCGATTCTGCCGCCACTTGGCGGCGCTTGGTTGCATGCGCTCGGGATAGTTGGACTGACTCCGACCCAGGAGTCTATCGCTGCTTTTGGTGGAAATTACAATGCCCTCTTTGAGAGCCGGTTGGGCAAAGACTGAGATTACTCCTCCCACAGGCTACCCCATGGCGGGATATGTGCGGCGAACGGGGAGCTCAACCGGCGTGCTTGATCCCCTCTATGCCCGCGCCTTGGTTCTTGAAGATGGTGGATGCACGGTTGTCTTCATCATTGCTGATCTGCTGCTTTTCTCTCGACGGTGGGCCCGGCGCCTTCGTGCGATTGCAGCGCGATCTGTCGGAGCACCAGCTTCAAACATCATCGTCGCAGCTACTCACACGCATTCAGGCCCTCTGATTGACACATCCCCATTTGACGTTGCTTCGCCAACCTCACCCCCGCCCCAGCCTGGATTCCAGCGCTCGCTGGAGCAAAGAATCGAGGCTGTTGTTCAGGAAGCCGCTTTGAGAATGAACTCTGTCAAGGCAGCGATGGCACGGGTTATCATTCAGGGCGTTGCTTCCGACCGTAATCGGCCAACAAAATCTCGCTCTCAGCCGCTTTACCTGCTCCGCCTTTCGGCATGCGATACGACAGCGCTGTTCGGCGTTTACGCGTGTCATTCAACTGTGCTGGGCTACAAGAACACGCTGTTTTCTGGTGATCTATTGGGGCGTCTAACGCAGCTTCTTGAACCTGCTGGAGGTTTCGCGCTCATGGGATGTGGGGCTGCCGCGAACATCAGCACCCGATTCACGCGGAGGAATCAATCGCTTGGTGAACTAGAGCGATTAAGCCGCATGGCAGCCGACCAGGTAAGGTGTGCCGTCTATAAACCGCTCGACGTTGCCTCACTGTCAATCCGCGAGGCTGTCATGGACTTGACGCTCCGCAGGCTGTCCAGAAAGTTAGTCCACAATTCAGGGACAGCCGGCAGGATCGCAGAAGCAGCCGAAGAGGCACTCGAAAATATCACAAGCTTAAAAAGATTGAGAAGGCTCTGGGGAACCCGCGCTGCCTTTACGCTTACACAAGTCAGACTGGGTGAAATCTCCTGGCTTGCAATTCCCTTCGAAATCGGTTTCGAGACGGGTGAATTTCTCTGGAACCAAAGTCAACTGATCCCGCTTTGCTATGCCAATGGCTACGGTGGGTATATTGCTCCCGCTGGCGCCTCGCCTTTTACTTACGAGGTGCTTTCCTCTCCCTACTCGCGCCGGGCGGACTTGCAGTTGCGCCGCATGGCCCTGCGGCTTGCGTCTTATCCGTGAAGAGACAGGTTTTAGTTTGACGTGTCAAATCCCACCACCTTCCAGGTGGTAAGCTTTAGCCTCCAATAATTTCCTGAGGAGGCCGAGGCGGATGAGCGAATATCGATTGAGCGGGCACGCCGTATGGGACATCAAGTGCTATCTGATCTGGATTACGAAGGGCCGGTACAAGATTCTGTGTGGGGAGGTTACAGAGCAAGCGCGGAAGGTCATACGGCAAGTGGGTCACGCACGAGAAGTGAGCATCATCCAAGAGGCGATCTCGCCGAACCATGAACACGCGCTGGCAGCAGCGCCCCTGAAGCCTAGAGCCGGGAATTCTCCAGGCTGCTTGAGCCGCCAGTAGGAGTTTCAGTCGGTCGAAAACCTACCGGCTTTCAGCCCGTAGTGTTTCAGAGAATCTTTATTTGCCAGATGCTTGGCTCTGACCGCATTGATCGGCGAGTTTAGCTGTTCCTCCAAGGTTGTAAGTTTTGGCAATTTGGAGTAGTGGATCGTTAATATCAAGAGAAAGGCCCCAGACGACTGCACCGTGGGAATATTGGCAAGCCGCCTGAATCGACCCAAGGAACGCTCGCACACCGGGTTCCCCCTTATGCCAAGAAGTTCCCTGGGCATATAATCCGCCATATATCGGGAAGCGCTGGCCGACAACCGCTTGCGTGTTTTCCAGAAATGAGGCAAACCCCAAGCTGCGTTCCAGATTCGTCCACCACAGCCATACCCCATCCACACACCCTTCGAGAAAGGCAACGGTCCTGTCGTCAAGCTCGTATACGGTCGGTATAAACAGGAAATGAGGGTTGATGCTCTGTTTGGCTTCATAAATCTGATGGAGATACGAATGCGTGAAGGTCTTACCGTTGAAGCCCATGAACAAATCGTCGATGTTAACGCCGCGCAAGTGCGAGTATTTGAGCGAGAGTTCAGATAGAACCCGTACCCACTTCACATAATCGGTGTCGTAAGGATGGGAATCGCCGCCTTCAGTAGGTGGAATGAGGATCGCCCAAAGATCTATATCGGCCGCCTGAACAGCCCTTAACAAGTTTCGGAAATCTCCCCAAGACTGGGGAGGCGCTGCTCCAATCGGCATGGCGACGCAACGGAAATTGTAAAAACGCAAGAGAGTGACGATCCGTGAGACAGCAAGACTATGATCTGGGTCTTCAATTGGCCGGAACCAGGCGCAGGGGCCTCCGCTCATAGCATGCCAAGTCTCTCTGGAGATCCCCGCATGCCCTAGCTGCGAACCTGACGTAATCTGAGCATGAAGGCAGGTGCTACTCCATAGGAGCACGAGCAATGGGAACAACGGGCGGCGTAACCTGTCCATCGGGATTCTCCTTGATATGTGGCGCATTCTTAGAGACCACCAGGGCGGTAATATCGGATGCGCGAAGCGTACGGTGCTAACTGGTCCTTCAAATCCCAGACACTGCTTGTTCCTACGTTGACGCTAATCAAAACAGCGGGAGGTTTTCCCAGTACGGCAAGTTGCCGCGCCGCTTCGATAACTGCCCCGTGCAGAATTGCCGCTCCCACGATCGTCGAAAGCGGACCCATCTTCGCAGGCATACCTGGAACTTCTATCGACGCGTCGCCCGGGGGGCAATGGTTGTCCAGCACGCAATCAGCGATTTCAAAAAGACGCTTCCCAGAAGCGTGGCGGGAAACCGAAGCACGCGAATAGGCCAGGCTGGTCAGCGCCACCACTTTCATTCCTGCGGCTTTCATGCGAAGCGCCATTTCGACTGGCAGCGCGTTCCGCCCGGAATTGGAAATAACAATGCCAACATCCCGTTGCTCAAAGCCCGCTAATCGGACAATCTCATCCGCGGCTTCCGAACTCCGTTCGAACTCCGTGCTCTCCGTGGCTCCACGCTCGAACCCCAAGCGCACGTCTAAGATAGGATTGATTGCCACAAGACCCCCTGCGCGGTAAAAGATTTCCTGCGCAAGGAGAGACGAATGACCTGTGCCAAATGCGTGGATGATGCCACCGACTTTGAGTGAATCTGCAATCAGGGAGCCGGCCTCGCGCACTTGAACGAGGTCAAGCGATTTCAATACACGTTGTACAAAATCCCAATATGCGTCCACGGGATCTTCGGAGTTTCCCGACATAACAGCAAAGCTTAGTGCAAACAACCCAAAGCTTCAATCCTATTTCTCTTCTCTTCAACGAATCCCGCTGAAAGTCTGACGGATCTTCCCCCATGACAATCTGGTGAAGTGCTTCTATCCGTAGCAGTTGGCGAAGTTTTCCGGGCTTTGGTGTAGGCATGTAACATAAATATTCATCTTGACATGGTTTGGTAATAGCGGTATACATGAGTTATGTATGTCGCCACCATCCCCAACCGCAACTCCCCGCCCGCCATCCTGCTCCGCGAGACCTTTCGCCAGGACGGCAAGGTCAAGAACCGCACCCTGGCGAACCTCTCGCACTGGCCCCGAGCCCGCATCGAGGCTCTCCGCCGCCTCCTGCGCGGCGAATTCGATCAGGCCGCCGACTGGGCTTCGGCTCCTCAGCTCGGCCCCGTTTTCGGCCTGCTGTTCGTGCTGAAGCAGATCGCCGAGGCGCTCGGGATCGGCCGGGCACTCGGCCACAGCCGACTGGCCAAGCTGGGGTTATTTCTGGTGCTGGCCCGCGTCGCCCATCAGGGCTCGCGGTTGTCCGCGGTGCGCTGGGCCGAAGATCAGGCCGTCGCCGAAACGCTGGGTCTGGGGAAGTTCGATGAGGATGATTTGTATGCCGCGCTGGAGGATCTGGCGGCGCGGCAGGCGAGAATCGAGAAGGCGCTGTTTCGCCGTTATCTCACCCGGCGCGGTCAGCCGCCGCGGCTGTTTCTCTACGACGTGACGAGCAGTTATCTGGAAGGCGAGCAGAACGCGTTGGGGGCGTACGGCTATAACCGGGACGGGAAGCGGGGCAAGCTGCAGATTGTGATTGGTCTGTTGGCGGACGAGGAGGGCGAGCCGCTGGCGGTGCGGGTGTTTGAAGGGAACCGCAGCGATCCGACGACGGTGGTGGAGCAGATCAAGATTCTGCAAGGGCAATTTGGGGTGCAGGAGTTGGTGTTTGTGGGGGATCGGGGGATGGTGAAGAGCCCGGGGAAGCAGGCGCTGAGTGCCGCAGGACTGCGGTACATCACGGCGCTGACGGACCCTCAGATTCGCCGGCTGCTGAGCCAAGGCACCTTGCAGCTCAATCTTTTCAGCGAGCAGGTGTGCGAGGTGGAAGCGGAAGGAGTGCGCTATATTCTGCGCAAGAATGAATCGGAGGCCCGGCGCGAGCAGCGTCGGCTGGAGGATAAGCTAGCCAAGCTGGAAGCTAAGATGGAGACGCGCAATGAGCAGGTGCAGACGCATCGTCGCTGCCAGCCGGAAGCGGGGCAGCGAGCGATGGCCGCCTGGATCGAGCGCTACAAGCTGACGGGCCTGGTGGAGATCAAACTGGAGGGGACGCAGTTGAAGCTGGAGCGGAAGGAGGAAGCGATCCACAAAGCCCTGGAGTTGACGGGCTGCTACGTGGTGACGACCGACGTGCCCCGGTCGGACCTGAGCACGCAGCAAGTGCATGACAGTTACGTCTCGCTCGAGAAGGTGGAGCGGGACTTTCGCACGCTGAAGGCCGGCTTGCTGGAAGTACGGCCGGTTTGGGTGCGCAAAGAGAGCCGGACACGCGGACATGTCTTCTGCTGCATGCTGGCGTTGAAAGTGAGTCGCGAGATGGAGCGGCGGTTGCGGGCGGCGTTTGGCACCACACAAACTCACGCTGACGCCATCACGCTACCTGACGCCTTGCTATCGTTGGCGCGCTTGTGTCTGCTGCATTATCCGGTCGACGAAAAAACCACCCTGACCAAGCTCCCTCAACCAGACAGCCGCCAGCAAGAAATCCTCCAGGCGCTCGGCGTCTGCCTTCCGGCCATGTAGTCAGGACCCTGGCCTCAGGCCAAACGTCGAACTCTTTTGACGCCAAGCAGTTCGACGCAAAATCGCGCCTAAATAAAAAAGGAAGATCAGCCTGATGGGACGTGTGGGATTTTTGCAACGCCAAAATTGAAATTTATAACTTATAGATAACACATCACTTATAGAACATTCTCGTTTTTCTGATCACCTCAGGGCAGGAACTTTGTTGAAATTCCGCGCAGCGTGTAAAGATTGCAATTCTTCTTTTTACGCTGAATCGTCATCTCCGCACCATAAGAGCTGACGCGAATCAACGAGGCTTTCTTTGCCGGTACGAGCGTATGTCGCGAGCTACACTCTTGCGGTTTGGTTTGAAGCGAGGGGCAGTGGTTCGGAGGATGCACTGGCAGGTTTGGATTTGGGTTCGACTTTCCAGAATGAGAGCAAACTGCGCGACCAGTTTTCGAGGATTTGCTTTGCCGTAGCGCTGCCGGTCTTATCCGCGTGCGCCAGGATAAGCTGGCGAAGCATCTGGGAATCCGCAGGTTCGATGACGCGCTCAATTTTGACGAGTTCAGGATTGTACCGTTGTTCAAAGCGGCCGGCTGAATCGAAGACGAAAGCCACGCCGTTCGTCATGCCCGCTCCGAAATTGCGTCCAGTCTCCCCGAGAATCACGACCGTGCCGCCGGTCATGTACTCGCAGGCATGATCGCCCGTTCCTTCGACGACAGCGGTCGCTCCGCTGTTGCGTACGGCGAAGCGCTCTCCAGCACGGCCCGCGGCAAACAGCATGCCGGCCGTTGCGCCGTAAAGCACTGCGTTGCCCATGATCACGTTCTCGCTGGATGCGAACGCAGAATCCTTCGGTGGCCGTATAATAACTTCGCCGCCGCCCAATCCTTTGCCGACGTAATCGTTGGCCTCGCCTTCGAGCACGAGCCGCAGACCTCCAGTGAGGAACGCGCCGAAACTCTGCCCGGCGCTTCCTGTGAAGTGAAACTCGATCGTCTGATCTTTCAATCCGCGGTTTCCGCACCGCAGAGCGATCAGGTTCGCCGCGCGCGCGCCGATTGTGCGGTTCGTGTTGCGGATGGTGTATTCACGCACGATGGACGCGCCTGTGGCGAGCGCTTCTTTGACGTCTTCCGCCATGCGCAAAGCCAGCGGATCGAGATTGCGCGCCGGCGTGCGCGTACGAACGCTTGATCTGATTTCAGGATCAGGACGATGAAGCAGAGGCCGAAGGTCCAGTTGCCCGCGCCTTCCCGGAACTTTGTACTCGCTCGGAACCAACAGGTCCGTGCGCCCCACGATTTCCTCGATCGAGCGGAAGCCAAGCTGCGCCAGGATTTCCCGGACGTGCTCTGCGACATAGCGCATGTAATTCACCAGCCGCTCCGGTTCGTTCGGAAAACGCTTCCGGAGGTCCTCGCGCTGAGTGGCCACTCCAACGGGACACGTGTTCAGGTGGCACTGGCGCGCCATCACACACGCAAGTGCGACAAGCGCCGCCGTGCCGAATCCGAATTCATCCGCGCCCAGAATCGCGGCGATCACGACATCTCTTCCCGTCTTCAATCCGCCGTCTGCGCGCAAGCGCACGCGGCTGCGCAGGCCGTTGGCCACCAGGGACTGATGGGCTTCCGCAAGCCCCATCTCCCAGGGCGAACCTGTATTCTTTATTGAAATGAGCGGCGAAGCGCCTGTACCGCCGTCGTGCCCGCTGATCAGGACAACGTCGGCGTTGGCCTTGGCCACGCCGGAGGCCACGGTCCCGACGCCAGCCTGCGAAACAAGCTTGACGGCGATTGTGGCGCGCGGATTGATTTCACGCAAATCGTAGATCAATTGCGCCAAATCTTCGATCGAATAGATGTCGTGGTGCGGGGGCGGCGAAATCAGTGAGATGCCTTCGACTGCACGGCGCACACGCGCGATCATTGGCGTGACTTTGTGTGCAGGCAACTGCCCGCCCTCCCCGGGCTTGGAGCCCTGGGCCATCTTGATTTCAAGCTGCTCTGCACGCACCAGGTATTCAGGAGTTACGCCGAACCGCGCCGAAGCAACCTGCTTGATCTTATTTTCCGCGGAATCGCCATTTTCGAGTTCGATAAAGTAAACGTTCGGGTCTTCTCCGCCCTCACCGGTGTTCGATCTTGCGCCGATACGGTTCATGGCGACGGCCAGCGTGTGCTGCGTCTCGGGACTTAAGGCTCCGAGCGACATGGCCTGAGTTGTGAATCGCTTCCAGATGGCCTCAACAGGTTCGACTTCCTCAATGGGTATCGGCTTGCCAGGCCGGAACCGGAAAAGGTCGCGCAAGGTCATGGGCTCTCGATCATCGACTTCGTGCGCGAATGCTTTGTAACTTTCTGCGTCGTTGTCCTTCGCCGCCTTCTGAAGCGTGCGGACCACCTGCGGATTGAATGCGTGCCGCTCAAAGCCTTTGCGGAAGCGATAATACCCGGCGAACTCAGGCTTCTCGGCGCGGGCCGGAAATGCATCCATGTGACGGGCGACTACGTCGTTGGCCAGATCGACGAGTTTGCGTCCGCCGATCAGCGAGCGCGTGTCGGGGAAAAATTCCTTGACAACGTCAGGATCGAGTCCAATGATCTCAAAAAATTTCCCACCCTGATAACTTGCCAGTGTAGAGATGCCCATCTTGGAGAGGATCTTCTTCAGCCCTGCCTCTACTCCACCGCGGTAGTTTTCCAGGGCCTGCGCCACGGAAATTTCTCCGAGTTCACCCCGCGCAGCGAGGTCCGCGACGATTTCGATGGCAAGGTAAGGGTTGAGCCCGGCAGCCCCGTAAGCGATCAGGCAGGCGAACTGATGCGACTCCCACACTTCGGCGGTTTCAAGCACCAGGTCGGCCTTGTTTCCGACACCTTCTGCAATCAGGTGCTCGACCACCGCTCCAACCACCAGCAGCATCGGAACGGCAGCGTGGTCAGCGTCAATTCCACGGTCGCTCAGAACCAGGATGGAACTACCCTGTTTCACCGCCGCCAGGCATTCCTGCTTGATTCGGCTGATAGCCGCCGTCATTCCGTCCGACCCCTGTGCCACCGGGAAAAGCGTCGAGACAGTAACCGGCTTGAACTTCTCTTCGCCCAGCCGTTTCAGCTCTTCGAGTTCGGAATTGAACAGGAAAGGCGACTCAAGCCGCATCATGCGGGCGTGCTCAGGCGATTCCACCAGCACTGAATGCCGCGCGCCCAGATAGAGATTCAGCGCCATCACAAGCGACTCACGCAGCGGATCGATGGCAGGATTTGTTACCTGGGCAAACATCTGCCGAAAATAGTGGTAAATGGGCCGGGGACGGTGTGAAAGCGCAGCAAGCGGAGTGTCGTCGCCCATAGAGCCTACAGGCTCTTTTTTCATTTCAGCGAGAGGCTTGATCAGAAGCTCGATGTCTTCTTCTGTGTACCCGGCCGCCCGCTGCAATGCCACGAACGTTGCGCGGTCCTGAGCGGCCCTGCATGATTCCCCGGAGTCAGCGATTCCGCTCTTCTCGGCCTTGAAGCGCGGCAGAAACACCATGTTGTTCCGGATCCATTTCCGGTACTTACGGCCATGAGAAACCTGCCGCTTCAATTGCTCGTTCTTGAAGATTTTTTTGTGTTCGAGGTCCACCAAAAGAATCTGCCCGGGACCGAGCCTTCCTTTTTCCTGCACTCTTTCCGGGTCGATGGGAAGCAGGCCGACTTCAGACCCAAGCACTACGAGGCCATCGCGCGTGATGGTATAACGCGCCGGGCGCAGACCGTTGCGGTCAAGCGCGGCGCCAACAAGCGGGCCATCGAGGAATGCCATTGCGGCCGGGCCGTCCCACGGTTCCATCAGGCAGGAGTGGTAATGATAAAAGGCTTCGACGTCTGCTGGGATTTCAACCGAACTTTCCCAAGCCTCGGGAATCATCATCAGCAGAGCATGATGGACAGCTCGACCTGAACGAGTGAGAAGTTCGAGGACGTTGTCAAAGCTTGCTGAATCGCTGCCTCCCGGCTGAATCACCGGCTTGAGCCATTCCGATTCGTTTCCCCAAACGGGATGCTCGAGCACGGCCTCGCGTGCCCGCATCCAGTTGCGGTTCCCGAGCAAAGTATTGATTTCGCCGTTGTGGGCAACAAGGCGAAATGGCTGGGCCAGAAACCAGGTGGGCGAAGTGTTGGTGCTGTAACGCTGGTGATACAGAGCTGCGGAAGTTTTAAATTCGGGGTCGGAAAGGTCTTTGTAGAAAGCCCCAAGTTGCGAGGGCGCCATCAGCCCCTTGTAAACAATATTGCGCGAAGAAAATGATGGGATATAACAGTCCACAATCTTCGCTTCCGTAAGCCGCCGCTCGATTTCCTTACGGGTGAGGTAGAGGTTCTGTTCAAATTCGCGTTCCTGATCGGCCGGTTGCGCCACCAGAAGGTGCCAGATTGCCGGCTGGCTTTCACGCGCCTGCGGACCGAGCGCTTCCGGATCGACGGGAACCTGCCGCCAGCCCGCTACATAAAGCCCGCGGTTCCGGACCGCTTCCTCGGCAATAAACATGGCCCGCGCGCGAGTCACTCCATCGCGCGGGAAGAAAAAGACCCCAACGGCCATGCGCCAGTGGGGTTGAAAACCAGAATTCAGGCGGAGAGCCTCGCGCGCGAAAAATTCTGAGGGAAGTTGGACGGCAATACCGGCTCCGTCACCGCTTGCGCCATCCGCATCTACACCTCCTCGATGCGTGAGGCAGCCAAGGCATTCAAGCGCCTGCTCGACAACACGGTGGGATGCAGGGGCATTAAGATCGGCAACGAAGCCGACACCACAGGCATCATGTTCTTCGCGGCGGTAAAGTCCGACCTGCCATCCGCCTTCCGTATTCTGCTCCACAGGAACGAGTTTAGACACTTCTCCTCCGACCAGCCATGCCATTTTCGGGCCTCATCGGCCCAGATGTGAAATGAATAGTTTTTATAGTACGCATAAACGATAATATGGTCTTCGCGACTCCTCTATTTAGCTGAATTGACAAGCCTTGCGGGATAGGAGGCTGCGGAAGGCATCTTGTTAGGTGCGTGGACGGTCCCTGACCGACGCGGGCGTCGCGCGGCAAGGTCGAGGAGTAAGCGCGCGAGCCGCTGCGAGTCATGGCGGGCCACGTCATCCTCAGCCTGAAGCAAAGGGACGCAAACCGGGGATACGCCAAGCTCGCGAATCCTCGTGAGATCATTGACCACGGGCTCGGCACCTTCGGCAGCGTAGCGCCTGCGCATCGAGCCGGGAAACGCTCGACTGTTCAGAACCGCAAAATCAAAAAGGTTCTTCCCGACGTGATGAAGGATCGCCTGAAGGTGATCAGCAGCGGTATAACCCCGTGTCTCCCCCGGTTGCGTCATAAGGTTGCCAATGTAGATCTTCGCGGCTTTCGACCGCGCAATCTGCTGCGGAATGCGGGAGACCAGCAGATTGGGGAGCAACGAGGTGTAAAGCGACCCGGGACCCAGCGTAATCAGGTCGGCTTCCGCGATGGCCTTCAGGGTCTCCGGCATCGGGCGGCATCGCTCAGGCACAATCGAGAGCCTTCGGATAGGCAGTTTGGTCTTGTGGATGCGGGCCTCTCCTTCAACTCGTTTGCCATTGGCAAGGAGCGCCCTGAGGTGAACGTCAGCAAGAGTTGCAGGAAAAATCTCTCCGCGGACCGCTAACACTTCGCTTGCCAGTCTGACCGCCATAGAAAAGTCGCCGGTCAGATTGGTCAAAGCCGTCAGGAACAAGTTTCCGAGGCTGTGTCCGCGCAGGCCTCCACCCGCGGAGAACCTATAATTGAACAACCGAGTAAGGATTTTCTCGTCTTCAGCGAGCGCCACCAGGCAGTTGCGGATGTCCCCTGGCGGCAACATGCCAAAATCCCGACGCAACCGCCCGGAACTCCCTCCTTCATCTGTAACGGTGACGACCGCCGTCAGTTGAGTAATTGCCGGCTCGACAACGGGAGTACCAGCGCTGACATATTGCTTCAACCCCCTCAGGAGAACGGCCAAACCCGTTCCGCCCCCGATTGCGACAACCTTCATCCTGTGCACTCGCTTTCGCGCGCTGGACTAGTCCGATCTGAAGAAATTAGTGTTGGCTGCGCTAGTTTCGAGATGGCTGGGCGTCGGCACCCAGAAGTTGCGAGAAGCGCGGATCGCCTGCCAGAACCTGGAAATCCTCGTCCTGGCGGGCCTGGACACGATTTTGCGGGCGAAGCTCGATGGCTGTTTTCAGGTGGCTGAATGCATTGTCGACGTCGCCCCGCAGCCCATAAGCCGCAGCCAGTGCGTAATGAACGTATTCCTGATTGGGGTTTAATTTATCGGACTTGGCAAGGTATTGAAGGGCCTGATCGAAGTCGCGGCTGTTCAGCGCAGCTACTCCGAGGGCGTAATACGCTTCCGCAGATTTCGGTCGGCTCTCCTGACGCTGCCTGCTTTCAAAAAATCGCAAGTGGATTCTGGCTCGGTCAGCTATCTCGCGAATCGGGCTGCTCGTAAGCTTCTGGAAAAGAGGAATCGCCCTCTCATAATCCTTCTTTTGAAAATGCCTGATGGCGTTTTCAAAAACCTTAAGGGCCGCCTGGCGCTCAATATCCTCTGGTTTTGGAAGGGGCTCGGGTACGGATTTGCCGATGGATCGCGTCTTTACCGCCATCACTCCGCCACGGGATTTCTCCCGACCCGAGGGCCTTGTTGTCCTGCGGGCAGTGGATGACTTCCTGGGTCGAGGAAATCGCCTGGCCTGCTTTTGTCTGGTTCCTCTAATCATAACCATTCCAGCCAGTTACAGAGATGTCATTGTTCCGCGATAACATCATGATAGCAGCTCCAGCGCCGGTCGTCAAATCTTGCGTTTCCTGTTGCTTACAACGGGCTTAAACATTGGGTTCCTTCGGGGTCTCAACCCCTTGTTAGCACTGGGTTTGAGCCATTTTGCCGATGTTCGACCTCCGACGGTGCAACTCCATCAAAAATGAGGAGGTAGCAAGGATGGCGTTGTTGGGTGATTGCTAGTGCTGACCCATTGTGATATAAAATTAGCCATGGTGAAAGATGGGGCAGGGATGGCTTTGCCTGGGGGCGGGGGCGCCTTTGCCTGCATCTGTTGTTGTTGAAGCTTCCCTTTTTTCTCACCCGAAAATTTCTCCAAATTCTACGCGTAAATTCTGGCAGGAGGTAAGAGATAGTATGGGCGATTACAAGCATCCAGAGGTTCTGGTAACGACAGATTGGGTTTCGCAGCATCTCAATGACCCGAAAGTGCGGCTGATTGAGGTTGATGTTGACACGTCTGCATATGACAAAGGCCATATCGAGAATGCCATCGGCTGGAACTGGCAATCACAGCTCCAGGATAATGTCCGCCGTGATCTGCTTGGCCAGCGGGAATTCGAGGAGCTTTGCAGCAAATCGGGTATCTCGAACGATTCGACCATCGTGCTTTACGGTGACAACAACAACTGGTTTGCTGCATATGCTCTTTGGCAGTTCAAATACTATGGCCACAAGGATGTAAGGCTGATGAACGGCGGACGCAAGAAATGGGAGTTGGAAGGGCGTCCCTTTACAACGGTGGTACCTAAAGTCACCCCGACCAACTACAAGGCAAGCAGTCCGGACCACAGCATTCGCGCAAAACGGGAACAGATTTTCAGGATCCTGGACAAGAAGAACGCCAATCTCGTCGATGTCCGTTCGCCGGACGAGTTCACGGGAAAAGTCATTGCGCCTCCGGGCATGACGGAAACTGCCCAGCGCGGCGGCCACATCCCAACCGCCATCAATGTTCCCTGGTCGAAGGCGGTGAATGACGATGGGACCTTCAAGTCGTATGACGAACTGCTGAATCTCTATGCTTCGCAGGGCGTGCGGGCGGACCGGGAGACAGTTGCGTACTGCCGGATCGGTGAGAGGAGCTCGCACACGTGGTTTGTGCTGAAGTATTTGCTGGGCTTCGAAAACGTCAGCAACTACGATGGAAGCTGGACGGAATGGGGCAACCTGGTGGACGCACCAATTGAAAAGGGGGCGCCCTCGGCCGCGGGGGCATAGAATTTTCGATGCATCCGCACCGAACCGTGCCAAAGGCCCTGTCCGGGGACTGTTGAATCGTTTCGCATCTTTTGTTCAGCAGGGAGGGTTTCGTCTAAGGCGGGCCCTCCTCTCCACCGCCGCCCTCAGGCGTCTCCTTCACTCTTGAACTCGACCTCTTAGGCTGTGAGATGACTTCTTTCAGGCCGCCGCAGGGATGTGATGCTTCCATTTGCGGCAGTCAAACTACCTGCAATCCATCGCCATAAAAGAACCGGGCGGGAGATCGATCGTGGAGGATTTCAAAGTAATTTCCCGGAAGTCGTGACCCGAAGCAACCGGCAGGAAAAAGACCGCCGTCAGGTTTGGATGGCGACCCAGATACTTGCCGGCGCGATCGGGGCCTTCGACAAAGAACGAGGTCGATAACGCATCGCTGTCCGTTGCAGAGGGCGAAACGACAACCGTCGAAAGCATATTCTCAACCGGCACCCCAGTGTGTGGGTTCATGATGTGCGCATAGGTTTTGCCATTGAGTTTGAAGAACTTTTCGTAATCACCTGAGACCGAAAGCGACAGGTTTTTGAGCCGCACGACGCATGCGGCTTTCTTTACATCCAAAGGATTGCGCACTGAAATCTTCCACCCATCTTCCCCGGGCGGCGACCCCAGCGCATAAAGGCTGCTTGTGCCGCTTGAAACCAACGCCCGCGTAATCCCGTTGTCGCGCAGGACCCGCACAGCCTGATCGACGGCGTAGCCCTTCGCAATCGCTCCGAGATCGATCTCAATTCCCGGCTCGTCGAACCAGATTGTTCGCGCGGCGGGATTGAGCTTGACATGCTGATAGCCAATCCGTTTCAGCACTTCGGCAAGCTCCTGCTTTGATGGCAATCGCCCATGGCCACGAAAGAACCCCCACGCCTTCATCAAAGGCCCAACCGTGATGTCAAAGTCTCCGCCACTGTCCCTGCTGTATTGGAGGGAATCCTGAAGCAGCTTGAAAAGCCCTGGCTCCACAATGACGGGATGTGCCGCAGCGTCACGATTGATGGAGGAGAGTTCGCTGGACGGCTTGTAATTGCTCATTTGGTCATCCAGTTGATCGACGACCTGGAAGACCTCATGCGTCACTTCTTCGAGATATGCACTGTCTGAGCCATAAGCAACAACAGTAAAGACCGTGCCCATGGCCTGGTGGGATGCTTCATAACGAACAGACGAATCCGTCGCTCTCATCGGCGGATTCGTCACAAGTGGCACCAGGAAAAGGAGCGAGAGTCGGATCAGCAGTCGCGTGAATAAGGGCGAATGAAGGAGTCTGTTTCTTTTAGCCATGCGGTGCGGCTCCGGGTTGTTTGCAGCCGCGAGGGTTTCAAAAGCTTTTCCACGTTTATTGTTCACATGCTGACATGAGTTTGTAACTTATGCTTCTTTCTTCGGCCAGAAGACCCTGGTTCCCGTGTCGATAGCGCGGTTTCCATAGATGACAGCCCGCGCGTCTGCCACGCCAATTTCCATAGGGCAGGCGATGGGTTTACCATCGCGGATGCTCGCCATAAAATTCGAAAGCTCGCTCCAGTATGGGTCGTGAGGTTCGTTTACCGGATAATCAATACCTAATGAAGCCAGCCATTTCTTCGCGTAGAGCAGATCACGATCGGAGTAGCTCTGTCCGGTTTCTCCCGTGCCGTTGGGGAGGATTAGAGGAATGCCCTTCTGTGCGGACCGCTCCGTCACGGTTGCCCCCGCCCACCAGTTTTTCCTGGCTTCGCCGTTCGTGACCTTGGCGGCTGCCTCCCGGAAGTACATTCCTTTGCCGATGGTGATGATCAGCGTTCCGTGGTCGCCCATGATCTGCTCGTCATATTGGAAATGGGCGTTGTACAGGATGGAGCTGTATAGCATCTTCCGTCCTTCAGGATACTCAAAGATGACCTCGATGTTGTCGCAGACCTCGCGCCCGTCTTTCCAGTAGTCGATTCCACCCGTTCCTTGCACTGAAATTGGTTCGGAACCGAAGGCCCAGTTCGCAACATCAACCTGATGCGATGCCAGTTCTGCCATCAGCCCGCCGGAATATTCCCTGTACATCCGCCAGTTGATCAGCCGTTCAAATTTGGGATCGCTCACGGGCCGCCGCCAGTTGTTATTGCGGTGCCATTGGGCGCGCACGAACATTACCTTCCCCAGTGCGCCCTTATGAACCATCTGCATCGCAACGTTGTATAGAACGCTTGACCTGCGCTGCAAGCCGATCTGAAGGACTTGTTTCGGGTTTGCCTGTGCCGCCTTCTGGATAAGCTCGCCTTCTTCCTCCTTGAAGTACATTGTTTTTTCCACAAAGACATGCTTGCCAGCGTTTAGTGAATCAATGACCATCTGCGCGTGCAGGTTGAGCGGCGTAGCAATCAACACCGCGTCCAGGTCCTTCCGTTCGAGCATCTTTCGATATTCGAAGGGGCTGCCGGTGTATGTCTGGGGGTTCGATCCGATGGTCTCAACGCCTTTCTTCAGATTGGGTGGATAAATATCGCAGGTTGCTATGCAACGGCCTTCAGGGATCGTCGTCAGCCGCTTTAAGAGGGTGCACCCTTCGGTGCCAGTACCGATGAAGCCATAATGGACCGTACTTCCCGGATTGGGGCCGGTCAAGATGGCCGGCGCGCCAACTATCGGCTTTGGAACGCCTGCTGCGGCTGCCACGGCGACAGCCTTCACAAAATCCCTCCGTGTGACTCGGCTCTTGTTTCCCATTGTGTGTCCTCCCCCGAGGCCGGAAGCAAACAACGATGCCACCGGCCAGACAGTTATATCAACATTCCGGGAGGAAACGCGCAGTGACTCACATCACAATTTGTTGACTTGAAAGGACGGACCCAGGGAGGAAGAGCGGTTTGCCGTCGAGAGTCTATCTATGGTGTTTTCCTCAGGGCCGCCCGGCGTCAGTTCCAGGATGCTCCAACATCTCGCAGATGGAACCCGTTGGAAAGTGAGGAACCGCATCGTTCCGGTCGGATAGCTAGACGGGTAGCGCTATAAACGATCGTGGGAGGTTCGGACAGTCGCGCTCGGGCTTCGCCGGGGATGCTATTTGGGGAAGGAGAAAGCAAGTTCCTGCCCCATCTCGAAGACCGGTTTCTTGCGTTTTCGGATCAATTCCCGTTCCTCGGACATGGCCGTCACCAGGATGGGCATGGCAATGGTCGAGTCGCAATGGCACGTGACCATGCTGGCGTCGGGGGCAATCTTGCCCCAACTCTGCGCCTCTTCAAACGTGCAGCCGGAAAGCCCACCCCAATGCGGAGCGTCAGTGACAACTTGCAGAGCGTACTTGTGGCCTCCAGGCCCTTGCCGCATGAAGGTAGCTGTCACTTCGCTCTGCTGGACAAAATTCTTGGGCGTACCTCCGCCGAAATAAATCACACCGCTGGCGGGCGATTCGCCGGCCAGGCGCGCTGTTTCGAGGACGTCGCCGATCACGTCGAAAGTGAAGCGGTTTTTGCCCAGGTGACGGTTTTCGGCTATGCCGATGCCGATGGACGAATCTCCGATGGCTGGGCAATAGAGCGGAATCCGGGCCTTATAGGCCGCGCTGACGATGCCGTCTTCCTTGGCGTGCTTTGAAATTTCCTTGCCGAGGAGGAACAGGAACTCGCGGGTGGTGTAAGGGCGCGATTGATCAAGCGTGGAGGCAAACTGACCGATGAATTCATCCTCTTTGCGGAACTCTTCTTCATCGGCCAGCGTGTCGTACATGCGGTCGATCAGGTTTTTCTGGAGTTGAACATCATCGATGTTCGGCGAGCACTGGTAGTGAAAATTGCCGAGCGTTTCGTGGATGTCGTGGAAAAAATTGGCTCCCGTCGAAACCAGGCAGTCAATCAGGCGGTTCTTGATCATATAAACCACCAGCCGCCGCATGCCTGCCGGGACCATCGCACCGGACATTCCCATCATGATCATGACGCGGTCGCCCAGCATCCGCTTCCAGACGTGGAAGGCTGTGCCGAGGTTCCGGCCCTGGAAAGAGATGCCCCGCATTTTTTCCAGCAGGGCCGCCACGTTTTTTCGCCGGTCGATTTCAAGCGGTTGAGTAGGAACCTTTAAGATTTCATGTTTGCGCATGAAACAACTCCTGTTCGGTTTTTATCGTTAAGCCCGGAAGGATGCCTGAAGGGACCACGATGGAGTCTGCGTCAATGCCGGCACTGTAGCTGCGAGCAGCGCCCGCCGGCCTTGTCTTCTTAACCGTTTCGGCGATCACGAATCGCCGCAACGGCTGATATCTGCAATTTTCACGCAGACTCTGGAGGAACCGCTGCACTGCGTCTTCGGACGCACGCGCTCGTCAGTCTTCAACCCCAAGCAGCACGGCTGCGGCCAGTACGGTCGTCCAGAGGCCGCGCTTGTCCCCGATTGCCGATTGCGTAATTTCCGACGTCCGGACGATTTTGTTTGAGATGCGGTAGATTTCCTTCTTCTCGTCCCAGCTTTGATCGGGATCGAACTCGACTCCGAGCGTTGTGGCCAGCATTTCAGCGGCGAGTTCCTCGGCGTATTCCCCGGCCACCTGTTCCGTCTGTCCGAAAGAGTGGTGCTCGGAAAGGTAGCCGTAAGTGTTGCGATCTGTCGGGATCGCCACTCCGATGGACGCGGCAATCAGCCGGTGAGGTTCGCGCGTGGAGTTCTCACTGATCACAACAAAGGTCACCTGCCCCGGCTTCAGCTCTTTGACCCCTTCAGCGCGCGGAATTATTTTGCAGCGGGGAGGGAAGATGCTCGAAACCCGCACCAGATTGCACGCTGCAATTCCCGCGGACCGCAGCGCCAGTTCGAAACTGGTCAGTTTCTCGCGGTGCTTCCCGACCCCTTTGGTCAAAAACATTCGCTTTGGAACAAACATCGTTGGGCCTCGTCAACTCCCCGCGCCTTCCTTACCCGGCTTTGAACACCATCGTCAGGCGGGAAGCCTGTTTCCCTGCATTCAATTGCTGCGAGCTTTTGAACGTAGCAAAAAGCGCAGAAAAGTGTCAACGGATTTCTGGGAATCGGAAGCCTTGTGAATGGCTAGCGTGGACCGGGGTCCGTGCCGCTCAGGCCGAGGTCCGTCAGTATTTTCGGGTTGGCCTCGCCCATCGAAAGCACGTTGTGGCATGTAGTGCAGTCCTGGGGGACCATCTTGTTCGGGTCGGAAGCGGCATGCAGCGTTCCGTGGCAGCGGAAGCAGCCGGGAAAATTCATGTGGCCGAGGTTGTCGGGATATGTTCCCCATGTGACGTTCATTTTGGGGAAAACGTTCTGGTCATAGATATCAATCAGACCCTTTATTGCCAGCGAAATTTCGCCCCGGTGCTGTGAATAGACCTGAGGATATTGCTGGCGGTAGTAGTCATCAAGCCCAGCGGAGATTTTCTGCGCCGCCTCGCTTTGGCTGCTGTATTTGGCCTGCAAAAGCATCAGCCCCTCTTTTTTGATGTACGGTAACGACGGCGGGATTTCGCCGCTGGCCATGGCCTGGTCCATCGCGTCTCCGGGCAGATGGAAGATATGTGTGGGCTGGTTGTGACAATCGATGCAATCCATGACGCGGCCGGTTTCAGGATTGACTTTTTTCGGGTCTGTGTTCTGGTCCACATAGAGCGCGGACTTGCCGGTTTCCGAGTTGCTGTAATCAACCCAATTCACCTTCTGGCGGCTTGGGTCAGACCCGTACCGGATAGTAATGCCCGGCCCGACATGAGCACCGTGGATGCCGCCCTGGCCGTTTCCTCCGCCGATGTGCATCAGGAGCACCGTCTTGGTGAGCGAATTATTTTCATCGTCGGCGTAATGAGGAATGATCACCAGCCGGTTCCCTGCGAATCTGGCAGGCCAGTGGCACTGCTCGCAAGTCTGTCGCGCCGGACGAAGGTTCGAGACCGGCACGGGAATCGGGCGTGGATAAACATTGAAGATGGTTGCAAAAACCTGGTAGGACCCTGACAACTTGCTCCGTACAAACCATGAAGCGCCCGGACCGATGTGGCACTCCACGCAGGCTACACGCGCGTGCGGCGAGTGAAGATAAGCGACGTACTGAGGCTGCATAACCGTGTGACAGGTCTTGCCGCAGAACGTTACGCTGTCCATGTAATTCACGCCGGAATAGACAAGCTGGGCCCCGATGATCAGGTTTGCGATGGTGGTCACTCCCACAAAATAGAGAAGTCGGCGAAGCTCAACATTCTTCCAGTCGAGCGGTGGGAAATTTGAGGGATAAATGCCCTTGTGGTGCTCCCGGCGAGATCGGAGAATTATGCCCAGAGGAATCAAAATCAGCCCGCCGAAAAAAATCGCGGGCAATCCCATAAAAGTCAGGATGCCGGCATAGGGACTATCTGTGAACCCGCGCAGGAAAACGGGAAGGAGAAAAAGCCAAAGGATGGCTCCGGTGGTCACCAGGACCACGCCGATCCGGCTGAGCCAATTTCCTGAAAGATAAATGTAAGGAGAAAGCCATTTCTTCCACCCGTTTCCTTGGTTAACCATCCGTGCCCTTGTCCTCCTCAGCTTGCGTCGTGCCGCCGTCCGCTCCAAGCCCCTGGCCTAATGCCTCTCCGTTGCCGACGGTTTCCCCGTTTCCATCGGGGTCGGATTGCTCTGCACTGCGCCGCCTTACGCTGCGGCCCGTTAACCAGGCGGGATCCATCGGATAAACTTCGGGGTCAAAGATTACAGAATAGAAATGCCAGACCAGAATAGCAAGCGCTGCCAGCACAGCTTCGTAGAAATGAATCGTGCTGGCGAGCTGAAGGAAGACCATTGGCAACCATGCCAGCACAAGATTATGCGCCCAAAGCATCAGGCCAGTGATGGTCATCAGGACCCCGCCCCAGACCACCGCCCAATATTCCCCCTTTTCAACATAGCTGTGTGATGAGCGCGGCGGGCGAGTGCGGCTTAGGCCGAGGTTAAAAGCGAAGGTACGAACAGCCTCAATAACATCCTCGTATTGCGGTTTGAGTTCAAGCCAGTGGCGGCGCAGCCTCGGACTTTTGACGAGGGAAATGATGTGCATCGCCGCAACGGCCATGAAAACCACGGCGGCGATACGATGTACGAGGGCGCGCAGTTCCCAGCCCCACACGACCACCAACAGCGGCCGGGCCCACCACGCCGATGAATACTTAAAGGCAAAGCCTGTCCACACAAGCACAATGAATGAGACCAGCAGGAGCGCGTGCTGCAAGCGTTCGAAACTATACATCCGGATGTTATTAGCCTCGCCAGGCTGCCAAGGCCCTCCTGGGATGATGGCCGGGGAAGCGGGTTTTATCTGGTGAAGGCGCAGATCGACCAACTTGCGAAGCCAATCCCCGACGTTGTGGAGGAACATTAACCCGATCAATACTGGAATAACAATCAGATAAAAGATGCGTATCCAGCGCACGGCGGGCGGCTCTCCCGTACTGCCGGGAAGCTCATGCACAGGGCCGAGCGCGAAGCGGGTCCCCGCCCCCGGATGGCACTGGCCGCAGGTCTTTGACAAATTGCGGGGATTAATAGTGGAGCGCGGATCCGAAGATGGGAGAATCAGGTGGAAACCATGACAACTGGCGCAATTGGCGGCGGTTTCGGAACCTGCCTTCACCGCAAGCCCATGGAAGGAAGCCTGATAGCTGAGAAGGCGGTCGGCCGGTATGTTGAATTTGCTGGTCAGACGGACGTTGCCGTGGCACTGGCCGCAGGTCTCAGGAATGTGAGTGGGGAAGACCGTCGAAGCAGGGCTTGTGGGAGGCTCAATCGAATGAGCAGTGTGACAGGCGGTACAAACCGGAGCGTCATACACGCCTCGCTTGATGGCCTGCCCGTGGACGCTTTCGTCATATTCCTGAGCAATCTGCGCGTGGCAGGTGCCGCAAAGCTCCGGGATGGTTTTCTTGAAGGCCCACGTATTAGTCCGCTGCAGTTGGTGAGGGTCGCCGTGGCAAACCTGACAGTTCGGGGCGGCCTTGTTCCCTTCAGCGAACTGCATGCCATGGACGCTCCGCGCCCACTGGCTTGCCTCTCTGGCATGGCAACTGGAACATTGTGGCTGGGCAACCCCTTTGGGATGAGGAAAGGTCTTGATGCCCGCGTGGCAGGTAGTACAGCTCAAGCCCGCATGGGCCGAACCCTTGAGGGCCTGAGCCTTATCGCTGTGGCAGGTCGTACAGTCGAGCGTGGAGGGGTCCTGCGCCCGGCCTGCTGATGAAAGCATCAGCACGATCATCGACACTACTGCGCACCGCTGCCACGCGTTCATTTTGAGCCGTCTTTTCCGGGTGCTGGAAGTTCATCCCGGGAGTTTGGCGCCCTGCTGCCACACATGGTAAAGGTACAGGGCACCTATCGCCAGTCCGTAAGCCACAACCAGGATCGTGAGCGTCTTTCCAATTCGCTCAATGGTTTCCAGCTTGTGGCTGAACCGGGCCTGCGCCGCAACCTGCTTCGCGTCACCTTCAAGAACATGAAGTGAATCGTCTTCATGACTGGCCAGCATGTTGCGGTAGATGGCCAATATCCCGACAAAGATCGCAAGAGGAATCCAGGTTGCAAGGTAGAATGTGAGGTTCATAGTCACCTCCAAACGCCAATTCTGCGGATCATTGACCCGGAGGGACTTCCCTTACTTCTTCTCCTCCTTGGCTCCCGATTCGCAGGCTTTCAGAGATTTCTTCTTCTGGTAGCACTTGCCCACGTCATTCAGGTCTTTCGAACCCATTTTCACGTGGCAAGTGGTGCAGGCCGTCTTCTCCTTCTTGGCAATTTCCATAGTGCCAAACGAGGAAAGGGACAAGAGTGAAAAGAACGCGCCCAAGGCGACGCTGAAAACCAGTGCCTTCCTGATCTTGTTCATGGCATTAACCTCCCCACCCGTCCTTCAAGGGATGAGTGTGACCCCTATTTGCTTCCTACTTCTTTGCGCCGAGCTTGCGGATGTAAGCCACCATGTCGTTGATTTCTTCCTTGCTGAACTGGCTTCCGTATTGTGGCATCATTCCTTTGCCTTTCTCGATGATGGCGGCGAGATCAGCATTGCTTTTGGATTGAACGGCCTTCGAGTGGAAATCAGGAACTTTCATATTCTTGCCCATTGGAGTGTTCCCGCTGCCGTCCTTCGCATGGCACATCGCACACTTGGCGTCAAAAACGGTTGAGGCAGGTTCCTTCGCCTGCGTCCTTGAAGCAGAGCATACAACCCAACCAGCCCCCAGAAGAACTGCGATGAGTGCAAACTCAGCAGCGTTAACGAGTCTCTTCATAATGAATTTCCTCCTTTAGCATTTGTGTTATTGATGCTTCGTGTCTCAAATGGTTCCATGTTCTATGCGACATTGCAACATTTCCCCGCATCGACTAGAAGTCGCGCGTCCAGCGAATGGCCAGCAGATTGGCGCTGAAATTATTGGCGGTGAAGAGTTGCTGAATGTAATAAGTCCGTTGCAGATCCACCGAAAGCGTACCAGCTTTGGGAATGTTGAAGTAAACCGTTCCCGTGCCGAGCGGCCACGTCATGGGGCCATAAACCGGATTGATCCCCCCTTCCTGGCCGAGGCCGGTCGTGCGGTCAAAGTTTCCGGTAAAGCGAATGCCGAAGTACTTTACAGGCTCGGCCGCAAACCCTGCCTGCCACACGCGGTTAAGGGCCTGGTCGCGCAGCGGATACTGGAATCCGACCAGGGAAGCCGGCACTCCCCTCTGGTAGGCGATGATTCCAGTGGCAAGCTCGTTATCGTAAGTAAACCCGGCAAAGAGGGAATACTTCGGGTTGATGGTATAGGTCAGCATCGTGGAATTCGATTGCACCTTGCCATGAAATTGTGTCGCAAGCAACTTCTGGTCCACGATATAGACTTCATCGCTCAGCGTGAACTTGCCACTCAGGTGGAGGTTCCCTACGACGCGCCCGGTGGTGTTGGTGTGAGGATCAAGCGCTGTGTAGGAAGAACCATAGTTGTAAGTGTGAATCTCACCCCGGACATCGAAATACTTCGAAGGTCGGTAGAAGGCGCTCAGCATGGGCGACACAGTCTTGATCCGCAGGGTGCGGGCAGGGTCGGCCTCACCATCTTCCAGTGCCTCAATGTCGCTCTTAAGCAACTGAACGCCTGGACGAATGACCAGATTCGAGGTGGGCGTAAAGGTCATGCTGAATTCCAACTGGTGCATGCCGTCTTTCCACTGATTCAAGGGATTTTCGGAATTGCTGGCAACCGTTGCGACGCCCGTCGAAGGGTTCATTGTTGCAAGCAGGCTGGTGAGAATTCCTTCGGTATTCGTTGTAAACCGGGTGTAGCGGTAATCAATGTCGATGTCCCACCAAGGTTTAACAAAAAAGGTGAATCCCTGTTCTGCGATGTGGTTGGGCTCCGTAACTTCGACTCGGCCGGTTTGGGAGACGGAATACGGAGAGTACACGGCGGGGTTTGTCGTTGTCTGCACAATTCCGCTGTAAGACTGGTCCATATTGGCAGGTCCGCGATAGCGGTAAAACAGATAGCTTCCGCGTGCTTCCACCCACTTGTAGGGTTTTCCGCTGTAGGAGAATTCACTGACAGGAGTTTTCAACTCGCGGAAATCCGTCCACGAAGCGCTGGCAAGCGGCTGCAATGAATTCCCTGGAGTGAATGGGTCAATAGCAACCTGTGGGGAAGTGACATTGTTGAACGACATGTTGTCCGTGAAGGTCTGGTACCCGACGTTGTAATGGAAGTTCCAGTTGCGCCACGTGTAATCGATGCCGCCTACGATCCGATTCGTGTTATCAAAGACAGGCGCGTACAGGTAATAAGCGTTTGCCCGGGCGTAGGTCCCGAAGTAAGCCGGAGAATCAAGGAAGTCCGGCGAGAAGGTCGTGAACGTCGCACCACTGAATGTCGTGCGGTAGTACTGGAAGTTGAAACGCAGGTTGTTGGTGGCGTGCAGGGTGAAGTCGATGGAGCCGATTTTCCGCACGTTGGCCCAATTATGGTTGTCCGTAAGACCTGCATTCCCGGGCCTTGTCGGCAGCAGCACGTTGTCATTCTGGTTCCAGTAAAAATACGACTGGCGCCAGTTGACCCGCAGATCGTAGAGTTTTGATTTGGAAATATTAAACTGGGCGCTGGGATAAGGATCACCGCCCATGCCGCTCATCGTAAGCGAAAAATTATCGGCAAAGGGGTTGGTCCCGTCGTTGTGGCCAAACATGTTGAAGTCCATGAGCCGCGGCCCTTTTTTGAGGTCATAAAGCTCCTCAAACATCGGCTCATAACCTTTGACATCGGTAAAACGATATCCCACGCTGGCCGAACCCTGGACGCCGAACCCTCCCCACTGGATCTGAGGTTCGCTTTGGTCCTGTGCTTTCAGCATGGGCAATACAGCAAGGCAGACCAGCATCAAGAAAAGCATATAACGTGTGGTTCTCAATCAACACCTCCTATCGCAGCAGGAACTCATCAAAGTTCGATCCGTGGACCGCCACATGGCAGCGAGTGCAGTCGCCAGAAGTCTGGTAGCCGTTCCGCCCATGGGGTACGTTCGCCTGACCGTGGAACCCTTCCGTGGTGGCAGGGCTCCTGCTAATGACGTGAAAGACGGAGTGGCACTGAAGGCAAAGCAGACGCTGCTCGCGGCGCTTCAGCAGGAAATTGTTGACGCTGCCGTGTGGTGTGTGGCAGGCGACACAACCATCCACTCTCACGACCGCGTGTTCGTAGAGGAACGGCCCGCGCTTCTCAACATGGCAATTTACGCAGGTTTCCCAATTGGCCTTGGCCAACTGGAAGTGGTTCATGGTCCCATGGGGGTTATGGCAGTCTGTGCATTTCATGAAGCCTTCGCCCACGCGATGATGTTCCGGCAGCGCGAATTGGGCCTGAACGGTCCGGTGGCAGGAGTAGCAAAGCTCCGGCTGCGGCTCCTTTAACAGTCCATCGGTCAGCCAGGCGTTCTGCTTGTTCAGCCTTGGTACGGAGAAGAACTGCGCCTGGGCGGGCTGGAGGTGGGGTTTTCCGGCATCCGCCACTTCGACCGGATGAATGGTGTGACAATCAATGCAACTGACACCCGCGGCAGAATGTACAGAGTGCTGGAAGGCATCCTGTGGTGTTCCTGTTATGTGACATTGCAGGCACCGATCCGAGTTTTCTTTGGGGTTGCCCTTGAACCTGTAAATCAGCTTCATGCCGGCTTCCATCTTGGCAGGATCGCCGGCTGCGGCCTGTTCGGCCTCCGCGTGCGCCCTGCCCGGGCCATGGCAAATCTCACACCCGCTGACGTACCGGGGACCGGATGGCGCTGCGGCCTGTTGCGCCTGATGCTCCGTCTGCCCCTTCAGCGTCATCATGTAATCGACAATCTCATCGATGTTCTTGGTCGGAGTATCGGGCGGGAGCGTGGGCATGATGGTCCCTGCGCGCCGTTTGAGCATGCGGTCCATCAACTCGGCGCGGGTCCTGCGGGCCCCCACGTCGTCAAGGGCCGGTCCCACCTTGCCGCCCTTACCGCCGATCTGGTGACAGCCCGAGCACATCATGTCGTCATACAGCTTCCGGCCCGCTGCAACGGAGGGCGACTCTGCTCTTTCCGCGGGAGCGGTTGCGGGCTGAACCTCCCCTTTCTCCTGCTCACCGTGCGGAGACTTGAAATACAGCCTGGCCTCGGCGCGGTGGCAGCCGGCACAAGTCTGCGCGCCGACGTATTCGCTTGGGTTGGTTTCGACGGGCGCCTTCCACGCCACGGACGGGCCCTTGGGCGGGGCTGGGCGCCGCTGTGCATAGACACGGGCTGTCGGGAGCAGCCCGGATATGCATATCAGGAATGCAGAGCCTATAAATAACCTCAGCAGTCGCTTCATATCGCTTTCTCCTCTTCCGCATTCGTTAGTCACAAAGTCCCTCATCACCAGCAAGTCTGAAGCCTATTGTTCAAGCGAGATTCGCCCGTATGCTCGACCCCGAACCTGGGGCGTTGCGAGGGATATTTGTCACACACTGATTCCTTGGCTAATCGTGATGCTGGCTTGCCATGAGAATCGGCCTCAGCAAACCAGAAAGGGGTTGTAGAATTGCGTCCAACAACCCATCGTCGGTAAGGGTTGTCGATCTCGCCGGGCAAAAGGTCTGAACTGATGGGAGCGATACGCGTATAAGTCCCGCAAGGAATTGTCTTAAAGGAAACGGACATGTGATGTATATCACATTTTAAGTCGGACGTAATTTTCAGGTCAACATCTCTACATGTAGTAATAAGTTGAGGATTATCAAAATCCGATCCCTTCCGGCTCCGGCGCGTGGGTGTCCAACTGTGGCCGGTGCCGTGTGCTGGGAACCAGCCAGACTCATTGTTCGTTTTCGCTGCCGGATTTTCAGGATGCATCTCTCAACCCTTCACAAGACCGGCCTGATGTTCAGCATTGCATTTTTATCAGTCCCGGCGAACAGAGACAGTGCGCTTGCTCACTAGACGTTGTGACCGACGTCACAGGAAGACCCAGCGGTCTGGCAGGGCTTATGGTCGGGCCGTTAGGGATTCTCCTCGCGACCCGACATCGGTGACTGACAGATGGCTAAATCTAAAAGATATTGAAGATTTTGCCAGGCTCTGGCAATTGTGAAAGGCGCGCCTGCGCTGTTAAGAAAAGGAGATCAGCAGTTCACGCCGGCAACTGGGACTCGATCCGGCTGATCGTCTGGCGCAGCCAGTTTTTTACGGCTTCCTGCATGCCTGAGGTGTTTTCCATTCCTTCCATGGCTTCCACCGTGCGTCCGGCGGGATCAAGTGGAATGTGATGGCAAGGCATGGCCGCCGTCCGGGCACTCTCGGGAACAAATTCCATCAAAGGACATTCGGTGCACGGATGGGTCCGGTAAGGATAGCCATAATTCAGGCAGGTGAGAGAATCGGCGAAGATCGTCGGGGCGGGTGCGGGGCCGGCAGCTGACGGCGTCTTGTATCCACCCTTCTCGATAAATTCCAACTCGGATTTCAGGACCGCCAGAATGGACTGTCTGTCTGCAGGCGTCATGTTCTCACCCCCGAGGTGCGATTTCCGCGCGGGCTTCTTCTTCGCCCTCGAAAATCGATCTGCTTCAAGAGACTAGGAGCCTCCTTCTGAGCAAGCAGTGACGCGCGTCACTCAGAATTGTGACAGCTGCCCGGCCGACAGTGGCTGACGAATTTCGCGCCTGCGCACGCCACACCCTCCGGTCAATTCAACGTTCTCCTTCTCGCCACAAGAGGTTCCATCCCTGCGCATCTCGACTTCGCAATTTCACCATCATCTGCTTCTGGTACGTGTGATCTGCTTTACGCGTTATCGAATCCAACCCTGTATCTCTTAAGCAGGCACAGCCTCAAGTCCAGCCTTCGCGAGTTGCTTCCTTACTTCTGCGGCAATCTCCTCACAGGGGGCCCACTTGTTAACAACGGCGACCGCTCCCAGTTCAATGAAATGCTTTCTTGCCTCGGGCAGCGAAGAACTCACTGTAAGGATGACAGGAGGTTGTATCTCCATTTTCTGGATCTCGTCGAAGATGCCCTCGATCGCGACACCGTGCATGTAGTCATCCAGCAGGACCAGGTCGAAAGGCTTCGTCCGGAGCATATTCAGCCCATCCTGCGCACTCCAGACAGTGGTGGTTTCATAGCCTTCGTTCTCGAGGAGACATTCCAGGGAAATCAATACACGCTCGTCGTCGTCGATTACCAGAATCCGTTTTTTTGCGGCTTGGTTGACCATTTGGTTCTCCAGCCGTTTCATCTACACTACTCCTCTTTTATCATGTGCAAATTCCAAGCCCATCACGGTGACCCCAGTCACATGAAGTTGTGACTCTCTCCAGCCCGGATTCCATGGCCCGTCTCGCTCACTCGGGCGGGCCTCCTGACACGGTCGCGCGACTCCGCGTGAGTTTCGAAGAATCCCGACTTTTGTGCACAAATCGCGGTTTACCAAAGCAGTAATATCGCATTAAGACTCAGGTACATACCGGACTGTGGCGCCCGCAATTTTACGCACCTGATTTGCCTGATTTACCGAATATCGCGTGCTGCACATTCAGTTCTATGCTTAAGGCGCTTGGGAGGAGTGGTCGCGCTCTTGAATCTCTATCGCGAGGAACTCGGCTCATGTGCAGCAAGCAAACGGACGATATGGGAGGGGACGGGCATCGTTGCTGTTGTTTAAAGACCATCATTCAGAGGGTCTACCGTGCAACATGGGGCCAGGATGCAAAACTTCGAGGAGCGTTCGATGAGTTCAAGAGAGGCATTGATGATTAGAATTTTGCGCGGTTTGTGGTCACGCGAAGAAGGGCAGGGTCTGGCGGAATACACCTTACTCCTCTGCCTGCTTGTACTCACTGGCGTGGCGACCATGAGCGGCATGGCGTCCAGGATAAACAATATCTGCTTCAGGACAAGCGCCGGCATGGCAATGGCTTCCGCTCATGCATCGCTTTCCGCCGGGTCTTCAGATAATGCCAGTCAGGGTAACTCCGCCGAAAATTCAGTCAATAAGAACGAGTTGAAACTTTATTAGGCGGAGATCGGTCCACCTCCAGCAGCTTTCGAACAGAATTCATCCTGGAAATAAACCCTGCCCTCTTAGGCCGGCAGGCAGTCCAGCGCTTCCGCAATCGCGTCGTAAATATAGCGAAGTTCGCTCGGGGTGATCACGTACGGCGGCAGAATGTAAACAATATTGCCAAGCGGACGCAGCAGAACACCTTTTTCAAGGAAGAAATCATAAAGGAACGGGCGGAGCTTCGATAGGTAGCCGGAGTCTTCAGCCCGAATCTCCACTGCCGCTACAGTCCCGATGGATCGAACATCGCCAACGGCAGGATGGTTTTTCAGCCCGCACAAACGCTCGATGTGGGTGCGCTCGATCTGGGCGATGCGGTCGAAGACCGGCTCCGATTCAAAGATTTTCAAGCTGGCGATCCCCGCCGCGCAGGCCAGCGGGCTGCCGGTATAAGAGTGGCCGTGGAAGAACGTGTGCATGCGGTCGTTTGACCGGAAAACCTCGCGAACAGCGCCCGTGCACACGGTAGCGCCAAGCGGCAGAAATCCGCCCGTGATGCCTTTTGAGAGGCACATGATGTCCGGCACAATGTCGGCCCACTCGCAGGCAAACATCCGCCCCGTTCGCCCGAAGCCGGTGAGAACCTCATCGGCAATCAGCAGGACGTTGTGAGAGATGCAAAGTTCCCGGATTTGCTGAAGGAACTCAACCGGATGGACGATCATACCGCCGGCGGCCTGCAAGAGCGGCTCAACGATGACGGCGGCAATTTCTTCGTGCCTTTCGTCCAAAAGCCGGGTCAGGGGGCCAACGCAGTCGATGTTGCACGTCTCGCGCTTCTTACCCACCGGGCAACGGAAGCAGTACGCCGAAGGCACGCGATAAACTGGAAAGCGAAGACCGTCAAACGCCGCGACAAAAGAAGAATCCTCCCCAACAGACATCGCGCCCGCAGTATCGCCATGGTAGGCGTGTGCAAGTGCGACGAGCTTTCGCTTCTCGCGTCGGCCCTGGTTCCACCAGTACTGTACGGCCATCTTCAGCGCGACTTCCACGGCGGTTGATCCATCATCTGAGAAAAAGATGTGTTCGAGGGGTGACGGAAGGATTTTGCGCAGGCGTGAGGCTAATTCCTCGGCAGGTCCGTGAGTGAACCCGGCAAAGATCACCTGCTCGAGCTTGCGGGCCTGCTGCGCGATGGCTTCCGCGATGAGTGGATGCGCATGGCCGTGCAGGTTGACCCACCAGGAAGAAATCGCGTCGATCAGGCGGCGGCCGTCGCGCGTGTATAGATAAACGCCTTCAGCGCGCTCGATAAAGACAGGCTTCGGATCAACGGCATCCTGAGTGAAAGGATGCCAGATGGAAAGCGAGGTCATTCAGTCAAACACGCTCCGGTCAAATTCGCGATGGAAAACTTCCAGCAGCGCCGCGCGGTTGATGACTTCCAGGAGCGGCACCCGGCCGATGATCGGAGCGCAGCCATAGTGGTAGATTGCCCGCTCGTTGTCCGAATTCGGCGGTCCCACGACAACAACTCCCTGGACCTTAAGGCCCGCTCCCCGAAGAGCGCGCAGCGTCAACACTGTGTGGTTGATCGTTCCGAGCGAACTTCGCGCGACAACAACCACCGGAAAGTTGAGCCGGAGCATCACGTCCAGCATGAATTCTTTTTCGTTTACCGGAACCATGACCCCACCCGCTCCTTCCACAACCAGCGGTGCAGGCAGATTGCCTTCCGGAAGTCGAATTGTACCGAGGTCGATCGCGGCTCCTGCCCATTCGGCGGCTAAATGCGGAGATACGGGCGGATCAAAGATGTAACACTCCGGCAGAGTGCGCTCCTCCGGCAGCCTCGCCAACTCCATCACAGTGCGGCGGTCCGTGCCTTCCTGGGCACCCGTCTGGATTGGCTTCCAGTAGATCCGGTCAAGGGCCGCGCACAGCAGCGCGGAGACGAGCGTTTTGCCAACTCCCGTGTCTGTTCCTGTCACAAAAAGCGAAGTACTCATGACGTTTGCATAGTATACCGACTCAACGGATGCTTCGCATCCGGTTTTATCGGCGTTCAGCGGGACACACGCATGCCGCTTCGGTGGAATGCGGTGATCACAAAATGTAAGACAAACCGCGCAAGCCGTTGGGAAAGGTTACTTTAGCCCCTTCTGTACAACGCGCTCGGAAAAATGCACCCAGGTAAACACTTCCGGAATATGCGAATCGTAGTAGCCATGTCTGTTCCAAGTCCAGCCCGTGCTGACCTCCAGCCGCTTCCCCTCTTTGTCCACCTGCTGGAAGCGCGAGCAGTCTATCCGCCACACGTCGCCATCTTTGGGCGGCAGCGGCCGGCCGTCGGTCAGCAGTTCAAGCCCTTTCCATGGAAACGCCAGTTCTGCTGTCCAGCCCTTGTCCACGTCATCGTGCTTGTTCAGAGTGCCCTCCACGTGCACGGCGTGCTTTAAGCCGGGAAAATCCCAATCAAGAAACCCATACCGCCATCCGCGCGGATGGACATGCCCGCCGATGCCGTCAATCTCCATGATTTTGTGCTTCGCGGGGTCCCACTCCGGCTTGCCGTAGAATTTCCCGCCCGGCTTGAACTGGTCCTTCCAAATCCAGAAAACCTCATAAATCGTATTGAGCGCGTTGATCTCGAACTCGTAGTAGGCGTCCCGCCCTGCAATGAAGACTTCCAGATCATTGTCTTCGTAAATCTTCGAGTCGCGCTCGGTCAGCGTGGCCCGCACGTCCGGCTCTTCCGCCGTAAATCCAAAATAGAGATAGTCATCGTCCCAAAGGATCGCCACACGCGTGTCAAACCACGCCGGCCGACCCGTGACGATGTCTACAAACGCCGTCGAGCGCGGCGCCATCTGCCACGACGGCTCGTCCAGCTTGCCGTCCACCGTTATCGGCCCGGCAGCCCTGTAGCATGTGTAATGCGCCAGCCCATCTCCCGCCCCATTCGCCATTCAGTTTCCCCTTCTCTGATTCAACGCCTGCGATGCTTTCGACGTTCACATCCGCGGCGCAAATTCCGATTATCGCGCAGCTACTGGTTTTGGTTTGGATGAATCAGCACCCGCATTGGCTTCTCTGTCGGCAGCCTCTGAATACGGCACCAGCCTCGGTGGATCATCGTCAGCAAAAAGAAGCCAAGCCCGCCGGTCTTTGTAGTAGCGGATCAACTCTTCATTCTTTTCCGGACCCATATCATGCGCCCAGATGACTTTTTGGCTGTCAATGTCCGCGCTGTTGTATACCCACTCCCAAATCCCCCATGGGGGCCAGATGCGTTCCTTGTGAAGGTCCGTATCGAAAAGGCGCGGTGCGTATCTTACCAGAACGATCTGGGTCCCAGGCTGCTCTTGTAGCCGGGCGACAATAGGTCGTCGACCAATGCCCAGGCTTCTGTAATTGAAAGGCCCCCAAGGGGTATAGTTGAGCGTCGGACGCAAGTGAAGCGGGGATGCTCCCACTCGCAGGAGGAAGACTGCCAAGGTAACCACGGGCGCAGAACGAACGATGAATAAGCCTCTGGGCTTGCCCTGATAACGCCAATTGCAGAGGCGGCGCATTCCCATCAGAGGCAAAGCGAAAAACAAACAGGTAGCCGGTGCGGCATATTGCGGGTAGAAGTACGCCTCAACCACCCACCCGGCGAGGGATACTGCAAGGGCCACAATAATAAACCTGGAGCGTTCGCTGATGTTGTTTACCGAAAAGCCGTAGGGGAGCGTCACAATAGCGAGAACAAGAAGGAGGCTAAAAAGCGGTCCAACATAGAGCACCCATATCAGCACCAGTTTTCTTACTTCATTTACAAGCAGCCCAAAGGGAGTCTTTGCAGCTCTGAAGTCGTGAAGGTCAACCTCCTCCTCCCATTCTTTCATCTCCGTGTGTCGGTATTTCGGCAATGGCTTTTCCGATTGCCACAGGAAATAGGGCGTGGGGTCATACTGGGCCTGATATTCCTGGTAAGGCAACTTCAATGGATCTCCGGTGACGCGCCAGTTGTAATATGCCATCCAGGCCGCAGTCAGGCCGAGCACGACAGAGAGCGGCAGGACGATCTGACGCAGTGAAATCCACAAGGGGGGCCTTCGTTTACCGAGCATCCACGCAAAAAGCGCAAAAGCAATAGGCAGGCTGAAGACCACCCCCTCGTAAGGACGGCTGTTCGCCAAGATCGCAAGGCCAACGCCCATTAGAACGGCATTCCGCACCCGATGTTCCTGCCGGATGCGAGGCAGAGCCCCCATCGCCAGAGCCCCTCCGAACGCGGCGACTGCACCGCCCATATACGTATCTGCCCAGTAACTGAAAGCGGAAATCCGTACAACAGCGAAAAGGCCGCCCAGCAGCGCCCACCCTTCTCCCATCCACGCTTGCAGCATCCAAGTGATCGCTGCACACATCAGTCCAACGCTGAGCCACACGCCCCAAAAAGGATGGCCCATCAGCACTTGACCAATCGCGAGGAAGAAGCTTTGCGCTGGAGGATACTTGGAATTGTAAGTAGGCCGCATCAAGATCATCAGGCTCTCAAAATGAGTCCACATGGTGGGTGTTGGGTTTGTCAGCCTGCCGTGGGCAAAGGTATCGGCCCCCAACAAGTACGCAAATTCATCCTGAATGAGAGGCTGCGGAATGGGCAGGATCGGGAGCAGGGCGGCGCGCAGGGCCAGCGCCGTCAGGCCGACCACAAGAACTGAAAGACCGCGCCTCTTTGCGAGCCGGCCAAAGCTTTGCTCGATCGCCTCAAACCAGCGCGAGCCAAGCTCCGGCACCGTGAACGCCAGCACCAGTGCGAGTACTGAAAGTCCGGCTTCTATTTTGAGGAACATCCGCCGTTCTACCTATCCGCGAATTGTTTCATTGAATACAACAGGCAAATTTTGATGGCACTCATTTGTCGATGGGCGCTTCGTCAATAGCCCGCACGCGCTTGCGCCAACCGGCGAATGTCCCATATCTCGGCCTGAGTGTCAATTTTCTTCCTGGGCTGGCGTCGCAATAGGTAGGTGTTCAGGGCCAAGATCTTGATTAGCCCCTGATTTGCGGCCACGGAACAAAATCAACAAATATACCGTAAGAGTCGCAAGAGCAATCAGAACCGATGGAAGGAGCAGAGCGCAGTGATACACAAGCCGGACGTGTTGCGTCCGGGGCGGGACATTGACCCGAATCAGCCCGTCCGCTGACTGGGCAACAGGGGCGCAACGATTTTCAATGCAAGTTTCAAGCCCGTGATTTGAAACGAAGGCAAATACCAACTGAAGGCCGGGCCATTCGCTCAAATCCACATCAATTGAGTTGACATGCTCTGCCCAGCGGATGCCAGCGTCCGCTCCGGTACCGGCAGGCACGTCGCCCCAGCGGACTCGTGGCAATGCATTCGGGTCTTTCCATAACGTCCATCCATCTTTGACGGCCTGCACCTGGAGCCCTGCGCTTTTGAGCATCGGTGAATCGTAACTTCGCGTGGGACCAACCAGCACATACCTATCGCTCCATTTTTTGAGGTGGTCGAGCAGCCAATTATCGACTCGGCCATTAAAAGTTGCCGTGCTAATCTCCAGTCTGGTTAAGGGCCTTCCGAGCAACAGCGTCGCGTTAGAGCGGGGTACTAGTTGATCGTAGCCAAGTAGGTTGTCGAGTCCCCATAGTTCTGAGTAGTTGAATCCGACAAATTCCCTCGAAACAAAATACAGCGGAGGGGGTGTTATTACGACGTACCGACCATCCGCAAGAATTGTCTGCCAGGGCGATTTCAGCGGCGGGTGATATTCGCGAACGCGCCAAGCATGATTGGGCAAGACGCAAAAGATCACAATCCAGTTGACGATAGAGCCAATGGTGACGATCCGCTGCCACCTTACGTTAAAGAGCATGAGCACCAACGCCGCAACTAGGCATTGAAAGAACCCGGCGAAGAAAACCACCTTGAAAGGCCAGCGGAACCGGTTCAAAATCGGCAGATGAAAAATCAACGGACCCAACATGTTCGAGCACCAGAGGAAAGCCATAAGGAAGCAGATCGCGGAGGCGATAACCCACGGGCGGGTTTGGGGACGTTTTTTCCACAACACCCCCGCACCAAAAGGCAGAAGGCTGGCGATATACCCGATGTACGACAAGTAAGGTATGGAGGCTTGGATATAATCACGCGGCAATCGTATTTGCCCAAATACAAACAATTGACCAAAGACCCACCATAGTGGTGAAATGCTGAGGTCCGAGAATTCGGCGTAGGACAGCGCCCCGGCCCGTTCGAGTGACCGCCCGACCTCGGCCCACATGGGCAGCAGCAGAGGCAACCCCAGCAGGGCAGTTGGCACGTCCAGGGCAACGTATCCCAAATATTGCAATCCCCAGCACTCCCGCCGCTTCACCAACGAGTAGCTCAAAGCGAAAAGATGCTCAAAAATCATGGCCAGAACAAAAAATTGCAGCTGCCCACCGTATAGCAAACCCAGCCGAAAGAACATCAACCAACCGGCGCGACCAACGCTCGGTTTATCCAGGTAACGCAGGGACGCCCACACCATCCAAGGAAACCACGCACACAACATCAAGGCAACCGGCCACATCCGCCCTACCCAAATGAAGAAACCAGAGAGTGCGGTCAGTGCTCCGAATGCTGCCGCCGCGTCTGTCGCCCCCATGTACCGCAACAAGACGTATCCGCCCGCTACGGCGATCAGACCATGCATGAACGCCATCAAGTCTATAGTTGCAAAAGGGTGTCCCCATATGACTTGGCTCAGGAACATAGCCACATACTCTGGCACATAGAAGACACCCGTTTGCCCCATGGCCAAGTGCGGAATCCCGCCGAAAATGTGGAAGTCATAGAGGGGTAAATGTCCGGACAGAAGACTGCGCCAGTTGTGGAAATAGGAAGGGAGAAATTCCTCAAGGCCGTCGTCTTGAAGGAAATAATAGGGCCACCGTAACTCCAGCGCGAGGAGCAAGAGTGCGGCTATACCGAGGGTTGCAGCGAAGACGCGCTTCGAGCAGGCGCCGGGTTCCGGCGGAGGGGCAACCTGAACGGCTTCATGAGAGATTAACTCGCGAGGTTTAATCGTGGAAGAATTCATGCGTCCGTCGCAGCGGCGAAGTACCTCATTGAGAAGAGTAGGAGTTGCGGAAACTGTTCTGCGTCTCAATTTTCATTCGATGAAAAAACATGAGCACTGAGTTTTACTGGTAGGGCAGGCTTCGCATTAATTCCTGTTCAGACGCCGTGGGGCGGATCGTGGTGGAGTCGTCGGGCTTGAAAAACGCCTGCGTCCACGGCGTACAGCAGGAATTTCCTTCCACATCCGATTGAAACGATCTCGAACTGAGAAGTGCAAGATGCGGAACACCAGCGACGAGATCTAAGAACCCAGAGTATTCCCGCGACCGTGGCTGCGTGGAATTGGTTTTCGTGGTATGTTCCATCGTCGCAGTAAGAGTCTCCACAACAAATAGCGGTAGTGTGCCACAGGCGAAAAGCGCGGCATACCGGCCGGAGGTACTAGCCCGGAAGTGCCAGGGCCGCACGCGGGCCTATCAGGATAAGCATCACAGGGACCGCCTTCCGCAGCCACGTTGTCTCCGGCGCTGGAATCCGCCGATGAGGACATCGTCGCCACAGTCAGGAAGGTCACTATGATTCGTAAGAACTCGGTATTTGCGAATGGCCGCCGTGAGCCATTTGGATTGGCCCAGGGCGGCGCTTCGCGGGCATTCCCTTTTTAGCCGTCCTACGGATCAACAATGATGATCGGGTCGGTCTTCTGGCCGTTCACGAAGACAGTGTACTTGTAACTACCCTGCGCGCCGGTCAACTGAGTGTTTCCGGGATTGCAAGGGCTGTAGTAGTAGCGCTCGAAGGGTGTTGGACCGTCAAACACGACGGCCCAGTCATTCGAGGTCGAGTGCCACTCGACACGGTCGTTCTTACCTCTTGAAACTCTCACGGTGTTCTGGTTTACGCTCGGCGGGTTACCAGGAATGATTTCGATTCTTATTGGCATTGCTCCCTCCTTAGGTCAATTTGTGCCTCGCGGCAATTTCCGGCGAAATGGCATGCGCCAACTGTGGCGGTTCCTGCCGGCAAGGAACATCGCATGCCGAAATTCCCGCAGAGGCAAACTCCAGTCTCTGCGGGAATGTTGCCGTCCCCTGAATCGCAGGTTCACTCATTGATTCCGGCTGTTGATCAGCCTTTGAAATGCCGGATCATTTTGCAGGTTCTTCCAGTTCGGGTCCGTACGGATCGACTGAACTGGATATCCACCGTCCCGGGCGCGTTTGAGGTAATCGAGGGCCAGGGCGCGCCGGCCGGCAAGTCGGTAAACGACAGCAGCATCGTACATGATTTGAAAGTCTTTGGGCGCGAGCAAGAGGGCCCGGTGCAGATCGTGCATGGCCTGGCCGATATTCGAGGTTTCGGCTTCATACATCGCCAACGCCCCCAGCAACTGGGAGGACTTCGGATTCACGCGCAGACCTTCCCGCGCCAGTTCGGCGGCTTTTCTGTAAGCGGAACGTGCGCGCGATTCCTCGCCCTGCGACCACTTGTAGGCGTCGCCCAGATTGCCCCACAGTATAGGATCTTTAGAACGGAGCTGTACCGCCCTCTCGAACCATTCCGCCGACTCTTTATACCGCCCTTCGCAGAACAGAACGGTCCCAAGGTTGGAATAAGCGGTGGAACTCGGCCGGATGGCAATGGACTTCCTGCATGTGGCTTCGGCCTCGGTAAAACTGCCGAGCAGATATTGCGCCGCGCACAGATTGTAATAACCCAGGTGATTGCCGGGGGCGAGTTCTACAACCTTTTTGAACATTTCCGCCGCTTTTTCGTTGTCGCCAACAGCGAAGTAAAAAGTTCCCAGCCAGTTGTATGGAGACCAGTAGTGCGGAGCGGCTTTGATGGCGCGCTGATAGGTGGCTTCGGCTTCCTTGGTCCTCTTCAAGCGATACTGAGCGGTGGCCAGGCCTTCATAGGCTGATGTGTTGGCCGGATCGCTTTCAAGGACGCTTTGGAACTCCCGGATTGCCTTTTCGTACTCACCGGTCCCGTTCTCGAGAATCCCAAGGCAGAGGTGGGAAGCGGGAAGTTTCGGGTCCAGATTGACCGCATGGGTGCAAGACCCGCGCGCCTGGTCCACCCAAACGCTGTCCTTCGTGGCCATGTATTTGCTCCAGTAGGCCTGTCCCAGTCCCGCGTAGGCCAGCGCGTAGGAGGCATCGATATTGAGCGCAGTTTGAAAAGAGCTGATCGCGTTGTCGATATTTTCGGCCTTCTCGTAATTCTGCAAATAGCCAAGCCCTTCCAGGTAGTTCTGGAAGGCAGTTGAATTCTGCGTGCCGTGCGATTCAACCTGCCGACGCTGAGCCTCGTGGAAGGGCAAACCCAGCATGCCAGCGGACCCTTCCACAACGCGGTCCTGGAGGTCAAATGGATCCGAAATGGGCAGCGTGAGCGTCTGCGCGCTGATCTGGCGGTCTGAAGAAGGATCAACAAGCGTGTAAGAGATGCGAACAGAGTTACCAAACCTCTCGAGGCTTCCCGTCAGGACCAGGTTCGCACCGAAAATCTTCGCAGCCTGCTTCGCCGTCGTGATGTGTTGCTCGTAGAGGTCACCGACCGGGACAACCTGCAGAGAATGGCCGCGAGAAAGCTGCGTCAGTTTTGCTGCCAGAGTTTCTGCCAGGCCGCGGCTGAATGCGTCGTCTTCCGAGCCGCCGCTGATGGCTGTAAACGGCAGTACGGCAAGTTGCCGCTGGCCCGCAGTTGATTGGTTGGCCGGTGGCGAGATTCTCAGGTAACGCCGGACTGCCGGGACAAGAAGAAGTGATGCCAGAAGGGCCAGAATAACTCCAACGGTGACTCCGAAGATGGCGATGCGGTTGGGAGCAGCGCGCAACCCGGCCGCGCCAGCGGTTGCAGTCTGGGGCAAAAGATCAGCCAGGACTTCAGCAGCAGATTGATACCGCTCCGATGGGTCTTTCGCCATCGCCTTGAGAATGGCAGCTTCAACATTTTCTGGAATCTGCGGGTTCAGCTCGCGCGGAGGGCGGGGCGGCTGGTTTAAGATGGCGTCCATCAATTGTTTCGTCTGCGTTTCAGGAAAAGGCCGTTGGCCCGTGGCCATCTCATAGATAAGCTCGCCGAGGGCATACAAGTCAGTGCGTGCGTCCGTGGTTTCTCCACGCAATTGTTCAGGCGCCATGTAGGGAAGCGTGCCCATGATGGCTCCAACCTGGGTCTGGAGCAGGTTTTCTTCAGAGGGTTCGGCTGGATTCCGCGGCCGCTCAAGCTTCGCAAGGCCGAAGTCCAGAATCTTGACCCGGCCTTTTGTTGTCACCATCACATTGGCCGGCTTCAGGTCGCGATGGACGATGTTGTGCTCATGGGCTTCTTCAAGCGCTTCGGCGATCTGGCGCGCATTGGCCATGACCTCTTCGATGGTGAGAGGGCCATCCTTCACCTTCTCGGCAAGAGTCTTTCCCTCAATCAATTCCATGGCAATAAAGAGCCGACCTTCATGCTCACCAATTTCATAAATGGTGCAGATGTTGGGATGGTTAAGGGCCGACGCAGCCCAGGCCTCGCGACGGAAGCGTTCCAGCTTCTCCGGATCCAGCGGAAAATCTTCCGGAGGAAATTTCAGCGCAACGTCGCGGCCGAGCATTGTGTCCCGGGCACGATAGACTTCCCCCATGCCGCCCGCGCCAAGTCTGCTGATAAGCCGGTAGTGCGAAATGACTGCTCCCGGCTCCAGTGAGGATGAGGCAAGGGACTTCGGCAACCGTTCGTTCTCCGCAAGCGAACGGGCCGCCACTTCGATTGCAGGAGATTCGATAAAACTCCCAGCCTGCGCGTCACTCTGGAGCAGAGACTCCACTTCCCGACGAAGCAATTCGTCGCCCGCGCAGGCGCTCGCCAGGAAGGATAAACGTTCTTTGTCTTTGAGTTCGAGCGCCGCGTGATAAAGCCGCTCGATCTCGTCCCAGCGTTTACGTTCCATGGCTTTGATCCGTGCTAAGCTCCCGGTAAAGCCAGGCTCGGGCGAATTTCCAGTCCCTCATCACCGTTTCTGGAGATATCTTCAGCGCTTCGGCGGTCTCCTCAACGCTCAGCCCCCCAAAAAAGCGCATTTCGACGACCTTCTCCTTGCGCGGATCGAACGCTGCCAGGCGGGCCAAGGCCTCATCAATTTGCAGGAGGTTCGCATCCTGCGACCATGAAACACCCGAAGCTTCGTCGAGTTGAATTCGCAATTGCTTGCCACCGCGCTTTTGATAGCCACGGGACCGGGCATAATCCACCAGAATCCGGCGCATGGCTTGGGCGCAAACCGCAAAGAAGTGCGCGCGGTCCTTCCAATTGATTTGCCGACTATCAACCAGGCGGACGAAAGCTTCATTCACCAGTGCCGTTGCCTGGAGGGTATGGTTCGGGCGCTCCCTGGCCATATAACCGCGAGCAATCCGGTGTAACTCCTTGTACACGAGGGGGGCGAGGCGATCCAGAGCTTGCGCGTCGCCTTCGCTCCAGGCTCGGAGCAAGACCGTGACTTCGTCGGGTGAAGTCGTCTGCCGCATGCTGTTCCCCCTCCCATGGAAAAAGCAGTGCCGAGTGGCAGAAGAATATCACACCGACAAGCGTCATTCCAGCAGCCCGAATAATCGGCAACCCGCTGACTATTTCTTCGGTGCGTTATTTGATTCGCGCAACCGGATGCATTCCGCAAAAGGCCTGAACCATTCGAGACTTTGGTCCCAATAAATCTGGCAAGAAGCCAGCCATGCGACTTCGGCCGGTAACAATTCGGCCAGAAATTTTTTCCGCCAACATGACAGTTTTGTCTCCGGTTTCACGCTTACCAAGTCAAAGGGAAGTACTCCAGGTGAAGCCGCGGAGGGGGTGGAAAGGCGACCCGGGAGAACCCCTGCCAGCGTGAAACTGACTTGGGACTGACGGAGAAGCGGCAAAGATGACCGATTTCCACAGCAGAAAAATTCTGGTTGGGGTTTTCCCGGTAATTTTGCAGTCCGGGGCGATGGGAAGAAGCGTGAGTGCGCCCGGTGCTGCTGAATTTGTGGGGCGATTCACTTTGCCCTTTAAGGCTGAATGGGGTGAGATGCTCCTGCCCGAGGGGGAGTACACACTCGTCTATGGGAACCTGAATGGGGGCGCTTGCTTCGTGGAAATCGCCGGCAAGGACCCCGCTAAACCCCGAGGCATTTTTCTTGTGGAAGGGGAGAGTCGGGCTTCTGTGGTTCAGAACGCACTGGTTTGCGTTCGCAAAGAAGGCTGCCAGATCATTCGTTCCCTGGAACTCCCGCTGATCGGGAAGGCGGTGTGTTTTGAAGCCCCTCATGCCACTAAGCCGTTGCACAGACAGGCTGCCGCTGGTATTGAAACCCGCCCGGACGTATGGCCCAATTGACGGCCACCGCGCCCGTTGCGGAGTATACCGGCTCGCTCATCAAGGACTATTGACGGGTTCCCCACGCGGGGGTAAGACGGGGGCAAGTCCAGCCTACGGTCAGACCGTGGGCCACCGGGTTGCCCCCGTCTTTTTGTAGATCATTCCACCGACGGAGCATTCCTTTTCTGGGGCGGGTCCGGATCTCGCATCGCACATCGACACAAATTCCTCTCCGGGTTGGCTTTCTATGGGCTTGAGCTGACCTGGGTTTTTGCCATCCACCTGTCATACCAGAGCTGAAAACAGAAAAGTGTCCAAAGAGCTTTACCGTGATCTATCTGTCCGTCAGAATGCTCTTGAAGCATTTGCCGGATAAACCGGGTATTAAACAATCCCTGTCGGTTTAACTTCCCATCCTCCAGAGCGTTGTCCACGTGGAGCTTGAGTTCATCACGAATCCAGCGCGAGACCGGGACAGGGAATGCCTGCTTCTGCGAGTAGATCAATTTGTGCGGCAGCCACTTTTCCGCAGCTTTTTTCAATATGTATTCTCTCTTAAGTCCTTTCACTTTAAGGTGAGTGGGCAAGCCAGCCACGTACTCTACCAGACGATGGTCCAGGAACGGCGCCCTCGTTTCCAGAGAACACACCATGCTGGCACGGTCCGCTTTAACCAGTTGGCCGTCTTCTAAAAGCATTCGGAAATCCAGATAAAGCACTTCGGCCAAGGTATCATCGAACCGGGTCCCCTCCAGAACCCGCGAAAGCGGTTGGAAGATGGACCTGATGGGTGGATGCTGCCGGAGCCACTCCGGAGCAAAAAGGCGATCAAGGTCGTCAGGCGCAATCATGCCAAACCACGCATAATGGCGCACGGCCGCCTCATCCTCGGCGTAGTTTAGAAACCGGCTGAGCGTGATTCGCTTGGGGCCATCGATCACGTAAAGTGACAAGAATCGTTGAATCTGCTCCCAAACCGGCCGGCGAACGACTTTGGGAATTTTAAGGTAATACTCCGCCATCCGCGCTGCGGTATAGGTTGAATGGCCTCCAAACAATTCATCACCACCTTCACTGGTCAGAGCAACATCGACTTGCTCACGTGCAAAATGAGAAAGAAGGTAGGTCTGAATAACGGCCGGATCCGCGAGCGGTTCGTCGAGGTGATCGGCCAGTGTTAGAAGTGCATCGCGTAGGCTCCTGTAATCGACGGTCACGACGTGATGCTGTGCGCCTGAATGTCCGGCGACGAATTTCGGGAGTTCACTTTCTTCCGAAGGCCCCCCGGGCCATAAGACGGAAAAGCATTTGATCTCCCCTGGGGAAAGCTCACTTGCCGTCGCGCAGGCAATAGAAGATTTGATGTCGGCATTAAGGAACACTCCGGTTGGAGCGTCCAAGTCAAGTCGGGAAGCAGTCGCTTCGCGCAATCTGGATCTGAGATGCTCGCAGGCTTCCCTTTCCTGCTTTTGGCCCGTACTTGCCCGCGTTCGTGTTCCAATAAAGTCCTGGAACTTCCAGTAGCACTCAATGCGAACCTTCCGGCCCTCGACAACCATGCAATGGGCGGCTGGGAGCTTCCTGATATCCGCAAAAATCGATAGAGGCGTCGGAACGTATCCGTAAAAAAAGTATTGAGCGACTGCGTCGGGGTCGAGCCGGCGGTTGATCAACGGGGATTCCAGGACCGACTTAACCTCTGACCCAAACACCAGCGTCTCTTCGTTCATCCAGTAATAGAGCGGCTTTTCTCCCGCCCGGTCTCGAGCCAAAACAAGTCGGCCCGTCCGGTCATCCCAGAGCGCGATCGCGAACATGCCGTCAAGTGCGCGCGTGAAATCAACGCCTTTTTCCTCATACAGGTGGGCAATAACCTCTCCGGCGGATTGAGTTTTCAATTGGTGACCGCGGTCGAGGAGAGATTTGCGAAGATCGCGGTGGTTGTAAATTTGTCCGTCAGCGACGAGGGTGATTTCTCCGTTTTCATTGGAGAAGGGCTGATTGCCTGTATTGGGCCTGGGAACCCTCAGTTGACGGACCGCTATCGCCAGATGGGGACGTTCAATCTTGCCGTAATTATCCGGCCCGCGATGCTTCAGCCGCTCCGACATCCGATCGATCAGTTCAGGAGAATCGAGTGGATTCAGAAACAGATTGTGAATACCGCAAATGCCACTCATGGGACCTCATCGTCTCGACGTTGGCGGCTGGTTTAAGACAAGTGATCCGATACTTTTCGAATGTATATCGTCTGCATGGGGCTGTCGTTCCCCTGGCACAAAGCCTGCGCCTGCTTTTCACCGGATCTGTTTTCGTCTGGGTCCATTGCTGCAGAAGTTGTTGCGAGCCAAAACAAAGCAGGGGCCTTCGATGCACTTTTACGGGCCAATTCTTCGACTCCGTCATCAAGGGCGTTCTCTCCGCTACCGAGAACGTGTGGCATATGTCGCCGACAACTGCGAACGCCTTTTGTTGCGTGATGGCCAGCCGGCGCTTCGCAATGGAAGACTCCTCACATCGCCCGTTTTTGCATAGACCTCGCCTGGCGTATCAGGCACGGTGGGAATCTTATCCGAAAGTATTCGTCACCGTAAAGACGCGCTTTTGATACAGCGAAATCTGGCTCTCGAATCGCCGTCCGGCTCGTGGAGTGACCGTCAGGCCGGAAAAGCGAACCGAACCAGTTTTGAAAACTTCGCACTTTGCCCAAAGGCCAATTGCGCAGAGGTTTCTCCGGGGTCCCTGATCAAAAAACCGGTAGGGCCTTTGAAAAGGCATGCATTCTGCCGCTTGGGGCTTTGTTTTTTCGGCCAGGGAAGAGAGGTCGTCCGGGCACCGAGGGCACGCGATCCGATGCCTCACCCGCCCAATGAATGAACAATGCAGTTCAGTATATATGCAAGATTCTGCACTGACTGCTTCCGGAATACCCCACAAGCCGTTAGGGGTCTGCCTGAACTCTATTCCGGCAGAGAAACGGGTTAATTGCTGAGATCACCGGATTGAACAACCAATCGCCACAGGTTAGGTTTGCTTCCATGGAGTTGTACGTCTCGGGAGATCTGCACATGCCTTATCTTTTTCGGGAAAGCGGCGACGGAGTACGACAGATGCGCACGAATCCAGGTTCATATGTGCCTGGCGGCGAAGGCATTGCGGGTCTGCTGATTCAGCCTGAACGGTGACTCGCGGCATGCGGTGCACAACTGTGGATGCTGATGACGGGGGTACGTCTTAATGAGGAGAATCTGGAAGAGGTTGGTTTGCGAAATCGAAGGTGCGGATTCGGTGGAGTATGGATTGGTGCTCGTGCTTATAGCCGTCGTTGCGATTGCAGCCTTCAAACTCATGGGAACGACGGTGTATGGCGGCTATGCAAAGGCCTCAATCGAGGTGGCCAGTGCGGCAGGGCACAGCCCAAGCAGCGAATCCAGCTCAAACACCGGAACTAACTCGAGCAGTAATTCTGGTTGGAACAATGCCGCAGGAACCAGCGGCGGTTCGAACTCAGGAGAAGGATCGGGTTCAGGCAGTGGAGCCGGACAAGGCCACGGGCATGGACATGGTAAAGGCCACGGCAATGCAGGGTCCGGCGGAGGATCAGGTTCAGGCGGAGGGTCGGATCAGAATCCTCTGCCGAACAACGGGAACGACACACTGCGTGGAAAGGGCAAACACTGACATCGTTCACGTTATACGAACGATGGGATGAAAGCAGGGGTGGATTCGCGAGCAGTAGCGCGATCTGCACTCTGCTTGTTGGTGTGCGTCCGTGCAGAGAGACTCGGGGTCAGCGGGTTCGTGAAACTCCGGTGGCAGCTACTCTCGAGAGTTAAGGGAGAAGGACGGAGGAGTCAGAGAATATCTTGATTTTCAGCACACGTGATTCGTTGCGAGAAAACAAAGGATGAATTCTGAGACTAAGGAAATCCTTGAACGACTCGGCAGGCCTCTGCTGATGTGGAGAAATGCCCTCTTCTTTTCCCTGAAGCCTCCTGGGGGACAGGATGACTCATCCAACCATCCTTACAGACCGGATCCTTCTGCCCATTCGATGCTCACATCGTATCCGTTGACACCGGCACTCTTAATCCTTGCGGTTTTGCTCTTGGTCGGGTCAATGACGCCGGCTCGGCAGTGGGTTGCTTTGGAGACCAGTCTCCCAACTCTGGCCCGAATCTTTTCTATTTCGCGAGAACCGCAATCCACGACCATTCCAATTGCAAACGAAAACGTAACCGTCTGGGTAAACAAGCAGTCCGGCTACTATTACTGCCAGGGAGGCACTCTTTATGGCAGCGAGCCGGGGGAGTTGATGAGTCAGGGCGCCGCACTTACATCCGGCTATCGGCCTGCCGATGGCCAAGTCTGCAACGTCGATGGCGCAATCCAACCACCATCCTGCAGTCTCACAGTCAGGGCCCAGATCTGGCTCCGGTCGTTTGTGAGCATGCTCCCGGACACAAACCGATTACTCGCGAGAATCTGGAAAACGCAAGCAGGGATGTCGAAACCGGAAGAAAGTATAAGCGTGTGGGCGAATACACAATCCGGTCTCTATTACTGCCAGGGCGGTCTGCTCTTTGGCGCCCAGCCAGGACAGTTGATGACGCAAGCCGATGCGGTCAAATCAGGTTACCGGCCTGCCAACCAGCAGTATTGCACCGAAGGGAAGCACTCCGATACGGCGGCTGTCATCTCACCCCACCAGGCTTCCGCCATCGGCGAGTAGATACTTTCAATCCTCCATGCCTGAATCCTTAGCAAAAGATCCCGCCCTGGTGGAGCGCAATTCTCTGCCCTTTGACTCGCTGAGGGCGCGGCTGCGCATTGCGCAAAGGAAGTGCCTGGCCGGCATTTCGACAGAAATTTGTCTCAGCTTGTTGTGTTGTTTGAAGTGCAATTCGGGGTTGGAATAGCTGGAGATGGCTCAGAAGGCTCCTCGAAGATCTCTGCGGTGAATGCTTCGATCCTCGCACCTTTTTGCCATGCATCCCTTGGGAGGCCTGCCTTAACGCATGTTTCCTCCAGGAAGCGCTCGCGGTCCCAGTTCCACGTTACTGGGACTTGGGGTAGGAGCAGGCCGCGATGTCGGCCTTGAGAAATGATAAGGCCATGTTCGCCGACTATAATCTGATCGGGTTGGATCTCGAAGGGCGTGCTGAGAACGGAAATCTCCAGATGCAGCGAGGGTATTTCATCAGGCGTTACCGGAGCAAACCGGGGATCCGCCAGCGCGGCAGCCACAGCGCATTCCTGAGCGGTCTTATAGAGCGGCTCTGTAGTTACGACATGCCCGATGCAACCGCGAAGCTGGCCGTGGCTGCGCAAAGTCACGAATGCTCCACGGGGTTCGAGCAGCGCCGGCGACGGATTGGGCAATTCCCTGATTTGCGAAACTCCGTAAACGGCACCCTCCACTGCTTGCCTCGCCAGCCGGAGCAGGAGTGTTTTTTCGTCATCAGTGAGCGGCGGCATCCTTTTCGCCCTCTTTATCCTTACCGCCCGGGATTACCACCAGTTGGCCGGGCGACTGGTGCCTGAAGCGGGCCTCCATTTTTCGCCGGAAATCCCAGAAGTATTGCGTGCCCGAAATCACTGCGAAGACTACAACGGCCCACAGCAGCAGCATCCCCGTGAATAGCGTTGAGGGGAATCGGGGCTCGAGCATAATCACGCTGATGGCTGCCACCTGGAGTACCATTTTCGTTTTGCCCAATTCAGAAGCTTGGAGCAAAATTCCCTGCGCGGAGGCGATCGAACGAAGCCCTGTCACTGCAAGCTCGCGCCCTACAATGATGACCACCATCCAGGCCGGCACCAGGTGAAGCCAGACCAGCGAGATGAAAGCGGACGCCGTCAGCAGTTTGTCAGCGAGGGGATCCAGCAGAATTCCCAGCGCTGTCACCTGTCCTCGCTTCCGAGCCAGATACCCGTCCAGCAGGTCCGTAGCCGATGCCAGCAGAAACACAACCACGGCCCAGATATCCATGTTGTCTCCCTTCGTCAGCATCAGCACGACAATCAGGGGAACAAAGAATATCCGAAGGACCGTAAGCGAAAGAGGGAGATTCATATCAGCTTGGAATCTTCGTATCCAGCGAAACACCGCGGGAGGAAGGCGTCCTCGCCAAGGCATTCCACGGCTTTTCAGCAGGGAGCCGACCGGCACAACCCACTATAGCCAAGGCTATGCTGAGTGTCAACGGGATGCGATCATGCAATATGGCGAGGGAAACATCGCATCCTGTCGATCTTTCCAAGTGATGGAACACAGACCGGCCCGCTGAGGCACACAGGCATTTCACAAATCCGTGGGCAACTTTCCGCGTGCGGTTCCCCATCCTAAGTGTCGAAGTGCAACCGGCACAGCCTGGTGAGACCGGGGAGACACTTCGTAAATCTGTGCTGCTTCACCGGAGAAGGAGAAGCCTTCTTCCCGAGCAGGTTGTCGGGTCGCTCAGTTCCATCGTCAGGAGCCTTCACAACTGTTCCACGTGGCAAGTAAGCTACGGCTATATCAAGAGCCTATACCCCCGTTGGATTGATTTCACCAGCAAAAATCAACGGTGGCAGGCTACAGCCAAAAGGGACCGGCAGGGCCCGAATTTGTGCAAAACTCCTTAGCTTCTTTTTAGGCGTACCAGCCCAGTAATTTTGCCTCATTTTCAGGGAAAGTATTATTAGAAGTTACTTAAGTCATTGATATCAAAGGGCAATCATGAAATCGTCCAAAATTGGCCGCTGCGGAGACCGTTGGCAATGAAAAGCGTGCCGCTTTGGGGTGGACAATTTTCCACAGTTTTTTCCACAGGTTGCGAGACCGCGAAAATACAGGGTTTTATGGATGAACCAGGGACGCTGCGCGGGATTGGCGTTCAGCAACCAGGCGTTCGCGCAGCGATTTGGCTACCCGCGCGCGAACCATAACGCGGTTACCCTCATAGTGGGTCGAAAGAACTTTGCCTGCGCGATGAATAAGCGCCAGCCGCTCCCCATCGCTGGCTGAAAATTCAAACTCACTCTCGATGACCGGGTCTTCTTCCAAGGCCTTATCAATGGCTTCCAGCAGGATATCAAGTCCCTCTCCCGTAACAGCAGAAACCTCCACGTGACGGGGGCCCTTCGGAAGTCGCGCCCTTGAGGCGTCATCCAGAAGGTCTATCTTGTTCCATACGAGGAGCCGGGGTGTTTGGCTCAGTCCCATTGTCTCGAGAAGCAGTTCGACCGTTGACTCATGCCGTTGCCTTTGCGAGTGGGAAGCATCCATCACCTGGAGCAGCAGACTCGCGTCTTCCAGTTCTTCAAGAGTGGCGTGAAAAGCGGCCACAAGGTGCGGAGGCAGCTTGCGAATAAAACCCACCGTGTCGGACAGCAGCGCCGGACGTCGCGAGGGAAGCTTCAACGCCCGCACCGTGGGGTCAAGCGTCGCGAACAGGCGGTTTGAGGTCGATACCTCTGCGCGGGTCAAGGCGTTGAACAAAGTAGATTTTCCGGCGTTTGTATAGCCAACCAACGCCACGGTCAGGAAGCGCTGGTCTCGGCGGTGGGCACGATGGAGCGCACGCTCAGACCGGACCTTTTCGATTCCGCGTGACAGGATGCGAATGCGTGCGCGAATCCTACGGCGGTCAAATTCCAATTGCTGTTCGCCGGGCCCTCGTGTTCCAATACCGCCGCCGAGGCGTGAAAAGCTTGTGCCGCGGCCGGACAGGCGAGGCAACAGGTACGTCAACTGCGCAAGTTCCACCTGCAACTGGCCTTCGCGGCTTCGGGCTCGCCGTGCGAAAATGTCGAGGATCAACTGCGTGCGGTCAATGACCCGGGAATGGAGCACAGACTCCAAGTTGCGAAGCTGCGTCGGAGTCAGATCGTGATCAAAAAGAATGACGTCGGCGTGTGCGGCACGGGCCTCTGCGCAAATTTCGCGCGCCTTGCCCCGGCCCACTAATGTGGCCGCGTCTGCTTCGGGCGACTTCTGCAGGATTGATCCGACGACGTGCGCCCCGGCGCTTGTCGCCAGTTCATGAAGTTCCTCCAGGCTTTCTTCCGGATCGTAATCAGCAACGACCCTTCCCCGTTTTGTCTGGACCCATCCAACCAGATAGGCTCTTTCAGCGGCCTGCTGACGGAGATATTCCAACTAACCTCCCAATGCCCCTGCGGGAGCCGCGGAGTTATTTGCGCGATTCATAAGTACGGTGGAAATCGCGTGCTTGAAGATCAACTGCTCCATGCCGTTGTTGTCCAGGATCACTGCGAATTTGTCGAAGCTGCGGATTCGGCCGGTCAATTTCACGCCGCTCATCAGATAAATCGTGACCAGGGCCTTTTCCTTCCGCAGCGAGTTCAAGAACCCGTCCTGAATGTTCTGTTGTTTTTCCATAAATTTCCCGTCTTCCGCAGGCGCGATACGGCTATTACCCTCCATTACAAGGATACAACCTTCTCGATAGACAACGCCCCATTAAATTTCGATGCCAGCCAGTCCTTGACCGCTTCGAATGCCTGGCGCTGGATCGACGCATCGTCTCCAAAACCAGCAAACCAGTGTGTTTCGGGCTCGCGGCGAAACCAGGTCAATTGGCGCTTAGCGTAGTGCCGCGTGGCCGCCTGTGTATCGCGGAGGGCATCCTCGATTGTGGTCTCGCCTCGCAAAGCCGCCGCCACCTGCCTGTAGCCCAGCGAGCCGAGCCCTTTGATCGAAGACGCGTCGGAGCGCGCCATCATCCGGCGCGTTTCATCCACCAACCCCGCAGCAAACATCTTCTCAACACGCCGGTCGATTCTGGAGTACAACTCACTGCGATCAGGATTAAGCCCGATCTTGAAGCAATTGTACCCCGTCAATGGCTCGCGACCCTGCGCATGCAGAGTGGAAATGGCCTGCCGCGCAACAAGGCAGACCTCAACCGCGCGAACCGCCTTCTGCAAGTCGTGCGGATCGATGCGCGCTGCTGTTGGAGGGTCAAGCCTGGCCAGCAGATTGTGCACAAACTCGCGGCCACGGCGCTCCGCGAGAGTGCGCAAACGTGCCCGCAATTCCTCCGAACGCGGCGGCCCGTCAAAAAGTCCCATCAACAACGCCCGCAAGTAAAGGCCGGTTCCTCCAACAAGGACCGGCAGGCTCCCGCGTTTGCGAATTTCACCGAGCACTTTAACGGCTTCGCGTCGGAAATCGCCCGCCGTAAAAGGCTCAGCAGGGTCGAGGCAGTCCAGCAGGTGGTGTGGAATTCCCCTTCTTTCCTCAGGCAGAATCTTCCCCGTACCAATGTCGAATCCCCTGTACACCTGAACGGAATCGTAATTGATCACTTCTCCGTTCAGGCGCTCGGCCAGATAAAGCGCAAGTTGCGACTTTCCGGTCGCTGTGGGGCCGGCGATTGCGACCAGTGGGTAATCCCTGCTTATCTCATCAACCATACAAGACGTAAATAACTGACGACCAGAATGCAGAGGATAACAGCAAGCAACAGGAATGCTCCGAGCAGTTGCAGCCTTGAAGGGCGCTCCATCAGGTAAAGGTTCTATCCGTGAGCTTAAACGCCGCAGAAAACCAATGAGGAAAACCTGCAAACTATCTTTTTTTCGGGCCTTTTCGATCTTCCAGTTGTAATTTTATCTGACTGCTCAGCAGCGATCAATAGTTTGTCCCCATGTTGTAAAAGTAGATGAATTCCAGCACCAGATGATTTCCGGTAAACTGTGCCGGCAACGGCGGAAACGGGTTGGAAGCTCGGATTGAAGCAAGCGCAGCCTGGTCCAACGGAGGGGAGCCGGACGATGCCAGCAATCGAAGCTGTGGAACCGAGCCGTCCTTGACAATTTCGAAGACCAGCGCGACTCGGCCCTTTTCTCCCAGACGCGCCGATTCAGGAATGACGGCGTACCAGTTCCGTCGAACGATATACACTACCCGCGCAAGATAAGGTCCGAAATTCACGCCCCGGGTATCCGACAGAATGATCGGCCCGGAAGTGGAAAAATTCGGTTGAATATTGTTGAACTGGTCTGGTGAGTCGCCTGGGCCGACGGCTCCCAAACCATTCGGATTCTGGATTGCAGCCTGGAGCGACTGTTGTATGGCCTGTCCGGGCGTGGAAGGTGGTAGTGTTATATGCGGGGTGCCGCTCGTATCCGGGGGCCTGACATTCTCGAGCCGAAGCTGAGCTTCCTGTTTGGGCTCTTCCTTCGGCGCAGGCGGAGCAGGCTTAGGAGCCTGGGCCATTTCTTTGGGAGCAGGCTTCTCGGCCGGAGGCGCTGGCGGCGGCGTTGGAGCTTTATGCCCGCCTGCGATATCCGGCAGGCGTGAGTTCCCGCGAATGTAAGGAAAGCGCAAGCCGTTCTTGTCAACCGTGGGTGCCTTGCCCTGCGCGATGCGGTTCTTATCAGAGAGAATATTTGTCTTGGGAGGCGCTTTCAGTGAACGCAAGAGGTCTTGCGGGAGATAGAGCATTGTGGTCTCTTGCTGCTTAGCCTCAGGCCGCACTTCGACCGCCGCTTCACCCATAAGCTTGCTGAAAAGGTTCGGTGAAAACGTCAGGAGAAGGAGGAACAGGGTTTCGAACATGACCGCCAGCAGGAAATAAGTCCGTCGCCGCCAGCGGTCTATTTCCTCCTCATAGTCGAGCAGGAGCCGAAACTCAGGTTGGATGCTCATAAACTACTGTTCCGTTGGGCCCTGGCTTACAATTCGCCACTGTGACCTGCCGGCCGCGAAAAGGGAACCTTCACGCGACTCGCATGTTCTTCGATGCAAAACATGACCATCTCGGCTAGTGCTAAAGCTGCACGGCCTTCTTGCCCACCCACCAGGGGACGCCGACGGGTCTGTACGCATTCTGCAAACGATTCGAGTTCGGCTTCAAGCGGATCGGTGTTCTGGACCTCCAGCTTCCGGAAAGCGATACCAGGCTGACCGCCCCTGTGATCGACATTTACCAGGAGCGCGTCCCTCCGCGAAAAGTCGATTGAGATGTACTCGTGTGGCTGGAAGTATCTGAATTTGCGTACCTTCTCCGTGCTCACGCGGCTCGCCGTGAAATTTGCCACTGCCCCGTTTTCGAACTCGACGCGCGCGTTGGCAATGTCAACCCGATCGGTGAGCACAGGCAGGCCAACGGCGCGCACATCGCGGGCCGTGGAGTTGGTCATCCAAAGGACAAGGTCGAGGTCATGGATCATGAGGTCAAAAACCACATCCACATCCAGACTGCGGGGACTGAAAACCCCCAACCGATGGATCTCGAAGAACAGCGGCTGGCGCGTCACGGCATGGGCGGCGACGACCCCGGGGTTGAAGCGTTCAAGATGGCCTACCTGTAGAATACGCCCCGAGCGGTCTGCAATAGCAATCAGTTCATCGGCTTCTTCCAGTGTACGCGTGATCGGCTTCTCAATCAAAACATCGAGCCCTGCCTCCATCGCCCGCCGCGCTACGGCAGCATGGTTCGTTGTGGGAATCACGATGCTGACGGCCCTGACGGCGTCCAGGGTCTCTTCAAGACTCTTGAAGGCCCTCACCCCCAACTCGGCAGCCAGCGCAGCGGTCCGCTCTTCACGCAGGTCGTAAACTCCGACCAGTTCGGCGTTCTTAACGCGCTTGAGAGCGTGTGCGTGCCTCTTTCCGTGCTCGCCCACGCCGATAACGGCGACAGGCACTTTCTGCAATTCTGAAATACGCCCCTCGGTCTGCCGCCGGCCTGGCCCCGGCCTGCGGCATCATGCATTCAATTTTCCATGCCGAACACGGCAATGCCGAACTGGTTGGCTTCCTCGATCAGTTGTTCACGCTCAAACAGCAGCGTCTTTCCGGCGTCAACGGCCAGCGTCCGGGCGTTCGTGCGCTTCATGACCCGGATTGTCTTGACGCCTACTACCGGCACATCAAACCGCATATCCTGCTGCGGCTTACTGACTTTGACGACAACCAACCGCTTTCCGTTACTTAAGCTTGCCGCGCGCTCGATCGTAGCGTCCGTTCCTTCCATCGCCTCGATCGCGACACAGGCGCGGTCGGCGACGACGATCGTTTGCCCAATATCAAGCCCGGCAATCTTCTTGGCGATCTCCCGACCGTAGGCAATATCCGCCGCCTCGCCCTCATCCGGCTGTCGATCAGTCATCGCTCCCGCAGTGGCCAGGAGCGGCCTGAGGAACAGAGTTGAATCGACGACTTCGATCCCGCGCGACTCGAGCATTCGTACAAACGCGCCGATCAACGCGTCCGTGTTCTTGCGCGCCATTCCGTTCAAGGTTTGTTCAACCACGTTGTCAGGCCTGATGGAACTGTACAGTTGGACGTGTTTTACCTGCCCGGCCAGCACAACTTTATTGACTTCGCGCTCGCTGAGCAGTTCAAGAAGGCGAGCAACTTCACCAAGACTCAGCCATTCAATCTCACGCGCAGTTTGAGAGAGTTCCGGGAAGGCCTCTTCCTTGATCGCCACAACCAGCGGATCGATCCCTCGTTCGCGCGCCGCCTCCAGCACGAGGAACGGGAACCGTCCGTTGCCAGCGATCACGGCGTACCTGTCAGTCGCGCAGAAACCGCGGCCGGTGTCGCCCGTGCCCTGCGTTCCCGTTCTTGAAGCGTTATCACTCATTTCACAACACCGCGCGTGGAGGTCTTGATGAAATCCACAAGCACCCTGACGTGAGGCGATTTGATGCCCTCCGCCTCCAGCTTCTCGACGGCCTGGGTCGTATTCAATTTCGAGCGGCATAGCACACGAAACGCAGATTGCAATTCGTCGATATCCTCTTTTGAGAGACCCGCCCGCTCAAGGCCCAGCCGGTTGGCGCCGTAAACGCCCATAGGTCGGTCGGCGGACGTTTTTGAGTAAGGCAAAATGTCCTTGTTCACAACCGTGTAGCTTCCCAGAAAGCTGTAAGCGCCGATGCGGCAGAACTGGTGAATGCCGCAGAACGCTCCGACAATGGCGTGGTCGCCGATCTCGACATGTCCCGCGAGTGAGGCGCCGTTCGACATGATGATGTAATCACCGAGCCGGCAATCGTGCGCAATATGGACGTAAGCCATCAGGAGATTGTGGCTTCCAATACGCGTCACGCCACCGTTTACAGCCGTCCCCCGATGGATAGTCACAAATTCTCTGAACGTGTTGTAATCGCCGACCTCGAGATAGGTCCGTTCTCCCTTGTACTTGGTGTCCTGCGGGTCCTGGCCGATCGAGGCGTAAGGGAAGATCCTGTTTCCCTTGCCGAACTTTGCCGGCCCGTGAAGGACCACGTGCGACATCACTTCACAGTCCTCGCCGAGTTCAACGTCCTCTTCAATCACGCTGTAAGGGCCAACCGTGACGTTGCATGCAAGCCTGGCTTTGGGATGAATGATCGCAGTGGGGTGGGCTTTCATGAACCGGGTCTCTCCACGATCGCGAAAAGGACCACCGCCTCTGCCACGAGTTTTCCGTCCACGGTGGCGCGCCCCTGCATCTTGCCAAAGTTGTTGCGGCGGTTCAGTAACTGCATCTCCACGTGGAGTTGATCACCGGGCAGAACGGGACGGCGGAATTTGGCGTTTTCGATGCCGGTGAAGTAGATAAGCTTCTTTTCCTTGTCCGGAAGGTCGCGATAAATCAGCACGCCGGCCACCTGCGCCATCGACTCGATAATCAGCACGCCCGGCATCACCGGCGCGCCGGGAAAGTGACCCTGGAAGAACTGCTCGTTGATCGTCACGTTCTTGAGGCCCACAATGCGCTTATCCGGCTCGAGTTCGAGGATCCTGTCCACCAGCAAAAAGGGGTAACGGTGCGGCAGAAAACTCATGATCTCCGCAATCCCGTAAACCGGCTTTGCTGTTTCCCGGGAAGTCTTTTCCGTTTCAGAAGTCATAGTTGGATTGTCCACGATGCACCACTCAACAGATATCCCGATTAGTTTTGCACGCCGGAATTCCAGCCCTCTCGCGGCGCACAAGCAGGAAACGGCGAGTGCCGTAAAAGCATTATAGTCGAAAGGGTAAGACGTTCCAAATTCGCGGCCCGTGTTTTTGTCCGGACCGTCGCCCGCAGCTGAGAGCAACGCTGGTCCGGGGCTTTCCTGCCGGTTGTGGTAAACTCAGAAGTTAATCCAAACCGGAAGGCGACCCATTGACCGCGCGCATCCTTGACGGCAACAAAATCCGTGATGAAATCATGCACGAACTCGGGGGCCAGATCCACGAGTTGAAGGCTGCGGGCATTACACCCGGGCTGGCAGCGGTCCTCGTCGGTGAGAACCCTGCCTCCCAGATCTACGTCCGCAATAAAGTCAAGACCTGCCAATCTCTCGGCCTCTATAGCGAAAAAATCGAATGGCCTGCCGATACAACTACCGAACGCCTGCTCGAGCTGGTGCACGAACTCAACGCGCGCGATGAAATTGACGGCATCCTCGTCCAACTCCCACTGCCGCCGCAGGTTGATTCCAAGGCGGTGCTCGAAGCCATAGACCCCCTTAAGGACGTTGACGGGTTCCACCCGGTGAGCGTAGGCAATCTTGTCCAGGGACGGCCGGGTTTGGTTCCCTGCACGCCCGCAGGAATTATCGAAATTCTCCGCCGCAGCGGCATTGAAATGAAGGGCGCGCGCGCCGTGGTGATCGGCAGAAGCGACATCGTGGGGAAACCGGTTGCCATGCTGCTTCTTCACAACCACGCCACGGTCACCATTTGCCATTCGCGGACGCGCGATCTGCCGGCCGTGGCACGCGAAGGCGACATTCTGGTGGCCGCAATGGGCAGGGCGGCTTTTGTGACCGCCGACTTCATCAAGCCCGGCGCTACGGTGATCGACGTTGGCATCAATCGCCTGGCAACGGAAGAGGAGGTCCGCCGCATTTATCACCATCCTGAAGGGCCGCTGGCAAAGCTCCGCGAAAAGGGTTCGGTGCTGGTGGGCGACGTTCAGCCGGAGGATGCTCGCGAGAAGGCCGGAGCCTTCACTCCCGTTCCGGGAGGCGTCGGACCGCTGACGATTGCCATGCTGATGTCGAATACCGTCAAGGCAGCGAAATTGCGCCGTGGAAGCCGCGTGGCCGCAAAGGCATAGAAACCGTTTCACGGCCTGGGGCAATCGCGCCGTCTCCCAGATCGAGCGGTACGGAAAAGGGACGCGGACCTCTGCGGCTGATACCATCACCGAGGCACGGGCCGTTTGGCTGGGCCGCACCGGCGGGGTCGTTCCATTCATGTCAATTCCATGAGCGTTTCCCCACGATACTTTGGACTGACCGGCGGCATCGCGTCCGGCAAGAGCACCGTGGCCGGGATGTTTCGCGAACTCGGAGCATATATCGTTGACGCTGACGAAGTCGGCCACGAACTGCTGCTTCCGAACTCTCCTGTTTTGCCGGAACTGATTGCAACCTTCGGTCGCGAAATTCTCGATTCCTCCGGAGCCATCGACCGTCGTCGTCTCGGCGCTCTGGTTTTCTCCGACCCTGCGAAACTCGAACAACTCAACCGCATCGTGCACCCGCGCATCATCGAGCGCACTCGTCAACTCGCCGCAGAGTATTGCCAGCGGAACCCGGGATCCGTTGTCATGGTTGACGCTGCGCTGATCTACGAAACGGGCATCGCCGGGCATTTCTTCAAAATCATCGTTGCCTGGTGCCGGCCTGAGCAGCAGATCGAACGCCTGATGAACAAAGGAAGCATGCCCCGCGAAGAAGCCGAGCGGCGCATCGCAAGCCAGATGCCTGCGGACGAAAAACGCCGCCGCGCGGATTTTGTCATCGACTGCTCCGGGAGCCTTGAAGAAACCCGGCGCCAGGTTGAGATGCTCTACCCCAGGCTCCAGCAACTTGCATGCGGCGCCTGATTCGGATGCAGAAGCTTCGACTCGCGCCAGGCTCTCGAACCTCATGGAAATCCGCTCGATTTGTCTGATCAAAAGTCCCACTGATTTTCTTCACGAATCGTGATAAAAATACGTCGCGCAATTGTTACGACCGGCATCCAAAGGAGCGTGCAAAGATGAAGAGGAACTCAATCATTGTTTTGGGATTTTTTGCTCTCGTGGCAGCGGTCGGATTGGTTATCTTCCAGACCCGCACCCGCGGCCAACAGCAGAAAGAGGCTATCGGTTATGAAGATACGCCCATGCTTCCGGGCGGCAAATGGCATGTGCATGACGGCCGCCGTCCGCAACCGCCCATCGTCACGCCGGGAACTTTCAGTACTCAGCAGACCCCCGGCGAGCCGCCTTCGGACGCCATCGTTCTGTTCGACAGCAAAGACCTTTCGAAGTGGCAGTCGGCAAAAGGAGGCCCCGCCGAATGGAAAGTTGAAGACGGATACTTCGAGGTCGTTCCGGGAACAGGCGACATCGAAACCCGGGAGAAATTCGGCCCAATCCAGTTGCATCTTGAATGGAGCGAACCCACGCCGCCGCACGGCTCGAGCCAGGGCCGCGGCAACAGCGGAGTCTTCCTTCAGGGGCAGTATGAAATTCAGGTGCTCGACAACTATCACAACATCACCTATCCCGACGGCCAGGCCGGTGCCGTGTATGGCCAGCATCCGCCGCTGGTGAACGCCTGCCGTCCGCCCGGCGAGTGGCAGACCTACGACATCGCCTTCACTCCCGCTATCTTCCAGGGCGGTGAAGTTACCATGCCCGCGTACGTCACCGTTTTCCAGAACGGCGTGCTGGTGCAGAACCATACGGAAATCTGGGGATCGACCGGCCACCGCATCTTTCCCCACTACAAACCGGAAATCGGCAGCACAGGCCCGCTGCTTCTTCAGGATCATCACAACCCCGTGCGCTATCGGGATATCTGGATCCGGGAAATCAAGCCCGTACCCTGAAATGAATTCCCGCATTGGCTGAAGGAGGCCGGCATGCCCGGCCGGCCTCCCTGGTTTCCTGAGTGAGCGAAGTAATGAAAGCCTTCAGCCTGACTCTACGCATAGCCGGCTCGGCGCTTCTTCTGCTGGCATTGCAGGCGCTCTGGGGCCGGGTTTGGACAGGCAGGCGATTTGGCGATACGCTCGGCCCTCCGATTCTCTCCTCCATCTTTGTCGTTCTGGCCCTGGCGCTGGTCGCGTCATGCTCGCGCCAGCGCGGATGGAAACTTTCAGGCACGCTGTTCATTCTTTTTTTCGGGATCAATCACCTGAACACACTGAATGACGCCCTCCTGTTCAAGCTGGGACTGACGCCGCAGGAAATCCTACGCTTGATGGCCTCGGGATTCTGCACGGCGCTGATTTTCACACCGCTGCTGGTGCTGATTCTCGGATATTGGAGCAGCCCGACCGACGAAGCTGTGCGGCCGCTGGTTCCGCGCTCGAAAGCAAACTGGGCCGTGCGGATCGTGCTGGGAGACGTTCTTTATGTTGTCTGCTATGTCGTGGCCGGGCTGGCCGTGTCGCCGTTTGTCAGGGATTTCTATGCCGGAATCAAAATGCCATCGCCATTGAGCATCCTCGCCATGGAGGTTCTTCGCGGCCTCGTCTATGTTGCGGCCGGGCTGGCGGTCACAAGCGGCATGAAGGGTGAACGTGGCAATTCGGCCGTAGCGCTGGGCCTGTCCTTTCCCGTCCTCGCTGGCGTTGCCCCTTTGCTTCTCCATAACCCCTACATGCCGGATTACGTGCGTCTGGCGCACGGGTTCGAAATCGGAATATCCAACCTGGCTTATGGGGCACTTCTCGGTTACATCCTTACTCGCAAGGCCGCGCCGTCCGACGGAATCAAACCAGCCGAGGGCTCCGAGTTCCTTGAGTGAAATTCGCCCCATTCGCTCTCTCCCCGGATGTTGTGGCCGCGCGTGATGGGAGTGAAATGAGAAATCTCTTGGCGCTTGTTTTAGCATCGCTCGCCTCGTACTATGGTCTTGAAGGGAAAAAGCCGGAGACAATGCAATGCGACTCCCGGTCCTGCCGCCCCTGAGCAGGCGAACGCCTTGCCGCTGTGACAACTTGAAAGACAGGAGGCTGCCATGAAGATATTTGTAGCGGGTGGAACGGGTGTTCTGGGGCGTGCAACACTGAAAGCGCTGGCCGAAGCCGGACATCAGGTCCGCGCAACCGCACGCACGGATGAGAAGGCTGAACTCGTACGCAGCCTGGGCGCAGAGCCCGTGCGCGTGGACCTGTTCGATCCTGAAGAAGTCCGCAAGGCTGTAAAGGGCTGTGAAGCCGTCCTGCGCCTGACCACCAGAATCCCACCTGTCGGCAAAATGCGCAGCAAAGCCGCATGGCAGGAAACGAACCTTCTGCGGACCGAAGGCGCACGCATCCTGGTGGATGCAGCGATCGCCGAAAGTGCGCAGGTGTACGTTCATGAATCGATAACATTCGTTTACGCCGACGGAGGAACGCAGTGGCTGACAGAGGACTCTCCCACCGACGACGGCGGAAGTGAGGTCCTGCGCTCCGCGCTTGAAGGCGAAAAAGAAGCGGCGCGCTTCTCCGGAGCCGGCGGCCGCGGCATCGTGCTCCGCTTCGGAGGATTTTACGGGCCGGAGTCCAGCCAGACTGTTGACATGATCAGCATGATGAAGCGCCGTCTGCTCGTGCAGCCGGGGCCGGGCGACCATTATGTCTCCTCGATTTACGTCCCTGACGCGGGAAGCGCCGTCGCCGCCTCTCTCAAACTGCCCGCCGGAACTTACAATGTGGTTGATGAGAACCCCCTTCCATTCGAGGATTACCTGCGCACCCTCGCTGACACGCTCCACGTGCCCAAGCCATTCCGCTTTCCGGGCGCGCTGGGCCGGGCCACCTTCGGCGGCGTGTGGAGCTATCTTTCGCGCTCGCATCGCGTCTCCAACGCGCGCTTCAAAAAAGCCTCCGGCTGGAAGCCCGCCGTGCCCAGCGTCGCGGAAGGCTGGCCGATCGTCGTCGCCGCGCTGAATTCGCTCGCAGTTCTCAGATAATGCACGATCACTGGTGACTTCGCGTCACGTCCAGCCGCGCGACGCAGTCGAATCCCGTGGGTTTCTTCAGGTGTAAGAAGTTCGATGGAGCGGCAACAGCCAGGCGCTCTTGTCGTTCCTGCGATGCGAAGATGCCAGTGCGCTCCAAGCAGGCAGAACGCGCTTATATCGGGCATGGTAGGCTAGTCAATGGATGGTCTGTTTCCTCGGTTTGTTCCGGTTCGGTTTTTCCACAGGAACTGATTTTAAACAACTTCTCCGGTTCGTTTTTCGGTTCGTTTTGTCCCATTTTGAAGGGCCTGTCCTTTGTTTTCAATCACTTCTCCGGTTCGTTTTGGCAAAAACGCATCTTTTTGTCCCATTTTCCCAGAGTTCCCAGGACAAAATATCAATAACATCCATGTTTTCTAAAGATTGCAGCATAAGAAGCCCTCTCGTGACCTGAAACCGCCCTCGCTGCCCTGACCGGCCCCTTTTTCTCTCGGTAGGCCATCGTGCTGGCCTTTCGGCCCGCCTCGACATACGCTACAACTCTATACTATTGGACGCGAAAAGTCAAGTGTTTTTTGTCTCCACCGCGGGGCAGGGGTGTCCCGCCCATGAGCACGGCCGGGACGGCCGTGGCACCCGGACGTAAACAGTCGGGTGCAGGAATTGCCTCCCGTCTTGATGAAGGCGGCAGCTTCGCGGCCGCACTCCAAGGCGGCCGCACTCCAAGGCCGGCGTCAGGGCCTAGCCCATTCCGAAGGCCCATCTTGTCATTCGCGTGCGACGGACAACACCTTCGTAGGTCGCCAGTGTCAATGCCATTGAAAGCACACTGACGACGACCCATTTCACCACAAGGCCAAGGTTCCACTCGAGGGCCGTGGCGGCGACGGCAACGATCACCGGCTGGTGGAGTACGTAGAAAGGCAAGACTGCTTCTGTGGCGTAGCGAATTGTGGGGTTGCCCAAATTCAGGAAGCGGGCTCCCAGACCCAGGATATAGAGCAGCCACGCCCACGCGTCGAGGCCCCACAGCACCTGGAAAAGAATAAACCCTGCGGAGTAGCCAGGACTCCGCTGCCAATCCGCAAGCAATCCAACGGAGCGGAAAAGGGCAAGGGCCAGAAAGCAGATCGCAGCGGCCGCCAGAATCCCTCTTCGCTGTTCGACGAGCGATTCCAGAAACCGCGGGTCAGAGTAGAGCAGGTATCCATAAACAAAAAAGAGAAACCAGAAGAGGAAATCGGCCAGACCGAGGTATTTAGGAAAACCCGCACGCAGCGCGCCCTGAACGATGGCCAGAGGCACAGCCCACAACAGCAATCCGCAGGCGCTCGAGCATCGCCGGGCAAGGGCATCGATAAGGTCCTGTCCCGTGCGCGTGATGCGCAGCAGAGTGAAGACCGGAAGTGCCAGCACCGAATAAACAAAGAGAAAACCCAGGAACCAGAGGTGAAAACCGAATTCTCCAAACAGCCACGCCAGGCTCCATTCGGCCGAGCGGAGGCGGCTGCTGAAGAATTCGATGTAAAAGGAGAGATACGGCCCTTTGTGGGACGCCGATGAAAGCAGCAGTGCCTGGATCGGGCTTAATACGACGACCCCCGCGATGAAAGGAAGCATGAGGCGCTTGAACCGCCGCCGCACGTATTCGGCAGGCGAGTGGCGGTCAAGGGTAAAGCGAGTGGCACCGCCAGCCACCAGAAAGAACAGCGGGACCAGCCAAAGGCCCACAAATCCCGCAACAACATCCACAGCAAAACTACGCTGCGTGTTTCTGATGTCCCAATACTGCGCGTTGAATATGCGCGCCGCGTGGTACAAGAATACGATGAGCACGGCCGCGCACCGCAGCCAGTCGAGTTCATAGCGGCGATCCGCGGCGCCGCTCTTCGCCCGCCGAAAGTCGGGCATTGCGCACGCTGTGGGTTGCCCCTGCATCAGTTGCCAACCGTCACGCCATCAATATGCCCATTATTGACTGGTCAACTTGCCTTCCGCATCGAAAGAGAGGCTTCGGGCGCGTCGGTCTGGTCCGCAAGCGACCTTCTCGCCGCATACTCATCCGCTGAAGGTTCCGACCGTCGGAGTGAATTGAACTGGATCGGCCGGACGCGGTTTGGCTCAGCCAATCGGGATTTCCTGGCGGTTGAAACGAGCCTCCACTTCGAAGCCAGAGGACTTACAGCGGAAGAGAGGGCCACACCGAGTGCGAGACAAACAAACAGAATAACAACCAGGCCAATGGCGAGCGCAACCCATATGAGATACTCGAAGACGGTAAAGCCGAGTTCGCTCATCTCTGACCCTCCACACCCATGCTACACAGAGCCGCCGGTGTGGTCTGTGATTTTCCCCACATTCGGAAGTGACAGTGCTTTCAAGAAATTCTTCAGACCTTGGATGCAGAGCCTGCGCTGCACGTACTGCGGGTGGTGAACGCAGTTCCCTTTATCCAGCCGGTCAGAGTCCTTCGGATTGGGCAATGGGCTTGATTCTGGGGATGATCAGGTGAACCAGACCGAGCGCGATCGGATGCATGGAACCGCAGATGATAAACAGCAGAACGTAGGAATGCGTGAACTGCAAAATGTAGCCGGCCAGTGGAGCAATGATCATGCCACCCACCGCGCCGGCTGCTCCACCGATTCCGACCACCGAAGCGACATCGCGCTTGGGAAAAATATCGGACGCCAGCGTAAAGACGTTGGCCGACCAGCCTTGATGAGCGGACGTGGAAACCGAGATCAGCGTTAGCGCCAGCCAGATTTTGCCCGTAAGCACTGCGGCAATTCCGGCAGGCATCGAGAAGGCGCAGACGGCCATGGCGGTTTTGCGGGCTGTATTCAGCCGCCAGCCGCGCCGCAGCAGGAAGCCGGAGAGCCAGCCTCCGCCCACACTGCCGACGATGGCAGCGATGAACGGTATGGTACCGAACCATTCGAGCTGAGCAATGCTGAAGCCCCGCGCCTGCACGAGATACTTGGGAAGCCAGAAGACGTAGAACCACCAAATCGGGTCCGTGAGGAACTTGGCGACGGTAAACCCCCAGGTCCCGCGGTGGCGCAGGAGCCGCGCCCATTCGATCCTCGATTCAGGCTCGTCTTCTTCTTCCGCCTCGCGGAATTCGATCTTGCGGAGTTCTTCAATGGACAGCCACGGATGCAGGCGGGGCGTCCGGTAGAGAATCAGCCACGCCACCATAATGACAAGCGCGAACAGGCCGGTGACGACGAAGGCCGCCTGCCATCCCCAGTGCAGCAGGATCGCTCCCACCACCGGGTAGGCAATCACATTCCCGATGTTCGTCCCGGAATTGAAGATGCCCGTGGCCAGTGCGCGCTCACGTTTGGGAAACCACTCGGCGACGGCCTTGATGGACGCGGGAAAGTTGCCCGCCTCACCGGCGCCCAGCATGAATCTCGCGATTCCGAACGACGTGACGCCACGCGCCAGAGCATGGCCGATCGTGGCAAGGCCCCACCATCCCATCGAGAGAGCGTAACCGACCCTCGTGCCCAGCCAATCGATGATGCCGCCGGAAATCAGCATGAAGATGGCATAGGCCCACATGAAGGCGGCGATGATCCAGCCGTAATCGGCTTCGTTGATGTGAAAAATCTTCTGAAGGTGGGGCGCCAGAATGGCGATCGTACCGCGGTCTATGTAGTTAACCGTGGACCCGCAGAAGAGCAGCGCGCAAATCCACCACCGGAGGTGAGGCAGCGTCCGGTGCCGCGAGGTTTGCGTGGTCGTGGCTGGACTGGTTTCGGCCATAATGAATTGCCTTTATCGAACAGGCCCAATAAGTCTTAAAGAACTCGTCCAGGCACCAGCCCGGCGCCACTGCATGGCACATCAATACGGATGCGGGCACTGTTTCACTGAGCGCAAGGCATTCTACGCCCGCGAGATATGCATGTCAAAACAATCCTTTCGCGAGGATTGAAGAAAAGCGAATTCCTGGATTGGCAATAGCGCGCCGCCTTCGGCACTCGCATTCAAAATAGAGTAGAGGGCGCCGATTCGTGGTCGTCAAGTCTGCGGTTGGTTTTTGACCCAGGCATGCTGCGGATCGTCGCTCCACGCGCCGTAGCGCCGTTCTTCGCCGGCCAGCACCCACGTATAGTGCAACTCGTAACCGGGCGCCGCCACTACAGGATGGTAGCCTTTCGGCAGCAGTACCGTGTCGCCGTCGCGGACCACAAATACGGTGGAAAAACCTTCCGGATCATCGGAGGCGGTGTACGTCCAGATGAAACCAAAGCCCTGTGAAGGTTTGACGCGGAAGAAATAAACCTCTTCGAGTACAGCCTCATTCGGCGGGCGTTTGCGGTCATGTTTGTGCGGCGGATAGCTCGACCAGTTGCCGGAGGGATTCAGCGTTTCACCCGCCAGCAGCCTTTCAGCCGGGACGTTCTGGTCGAGGGCGGAGTAAACCGTCCGCTGCCAGTTATCGCGTCCAGCGCGGTTGACCGTGACGTCCTTGGCCTCCATCAGTCGCGGTTGCAGCTCCGTCGCGGACGGGGCGGAGAAAATGCCAATGTCCACAGCATCCGAAGCGGCCGTGATTTCAAAGCTGGAGTGAATGGGTATATAGACCATGACGGGCGGGCCGGAGAAAACATCCGGGCGTCCACCGGCTTTGGAATAAACCTGTCTCTGTCCTTTGGCGTTCTCGATTGAGATGGATGCCGTGCCGGAAAAGATGTCCAGAACATATTCGCGCTCGCCCGTTTTAGCGGAGTGCTGCTCTCCGCCCTTCAGTTGCAGCCGGGCGAACTCCAGGAAGCGCATCGTGCCGGGCGCCACGATCTGCTGATACCTTCCATTGGCTTTGGCCTTGATATGACGTTCCATGGGATTTCTCCTTTCAGATCTCGACGGGTCCGGAGGATTGGATGAAGATCTGGCCTCGAGGGATCGCTGTCGCAGGATGTATTGCCCGGCGCAGCGCCGTCCTCGCCCCGCACGGATTATCGTCCGCCGGCGTACTCTTGCCATGCCTGCGCAACGCCCGCCTGCTGATAATCGCCGTGGTGAATCAGAACGCGGTAGCGCAGAGAGAGGCTTCCGCCGGACGCGATGGTGTAACTGCCGTCGAGTTTAGGGTTATTGAAGAATTCGCGCAGGCCAAACGGATTGACCGCAAATAAACCGTAGCCCCTTGCCATCCAGGTGGTTGGATGCCGCAGGTTATGAGGGTTATCAAAAATGGCAATACCCACCTCTTCGCCGTCCACATTTCCGTAATAGTCCACCCAGTTGGCCTTCTTGCCCCAGATGTCTTTTTCTCCGGTCCCACCGTTTGAATTGACCATGTGGGCCGGCGGTGAATCCAGCGCGTGCACGACGCGGATGGCAAACGTCCCTTCCTTGGTATCGGCCATCTTCAAAGGCCCGTGGTTTGCGCGGATCGTGAAAGCGCAGTCGACAATCCGGTCGCTTTTGCCGCCTGAGAAAGTGTACTCCTGGACCTCTTCTCCAATGGCTTCGCCGTCCGGCTTGACGAGATCAAAGGTCGCGCGAACCACGCCGGAACGCGGCCCGCCATGCATCTCTTCGATCCTGCGGACCACAGTCCTGCCTTTGGGCAGGTCTTCGCTGGGGTAGTAAATGCCGTTTACGGTCTGCTCTGCGCGGCTCAGGTTCTTCTCCGCCCAGAAATCAATTCCATTGATGTCGCCGTGGCCGAAATACATGGCACGCTGATGAGGGTGATCGTGGTCCTCGCCGGGGATGTCCGTGACCATCGGCCAACTGCGCGTTACGATGGTTCCCCGCGCGCTGCGCAACGGGAACAGATACGGCTTTGGGGACTCCGGGCCAAAGTAATAAGTCGTGAAGGGGCGGCCGCCAATTTCAACGCTGATCTGATTGCCGGTCCGCGTGACCTTCACCGGCTCCTGCGCGAATAGCACCATCCCGCCCATGAAAAATATCGTGCCGACCAAAGCCAATAAACGTGCGAGATTCTTGTTGCTCATGAACCCACTCTGGATGAAATTGCGAAGAACTTGCCCGGCTAAAGCAGAATGCAGACTTGATCCCGGAACATCGTCAGACGCGTATCATTATTCATATCTCAAGAAACTGCGAATTCTAACATCAACGCAAAGGCAGTTCAATTGGAACGAAATCACTTGTTTCGGGCAGCGCTTGCCGCCGGCCCGCATATTTCATTCGCAATCCCGCGCGGCACAACGCAGCGAATAGCCCGGCTCGACGGCGTGTTATTGAGTGAGCGCAGGGTACGGGTGGATGGTGGAATCGACGATGCCGATCTCCACGCGGCGGTTGATGGCGCGTGCCTCGGGAGAAGAACCAGGCACCAGGGGATCGGCTTCTCCAAAGCCCTTGGTGGTCATGATGTTCGGGTCAAGCCCGTTCTGGACAAGATAATCATAAACGGCCTTTGCGCGCCGCTCGGAGAGTTTCAGATTGTACTCCCTGGTGCCGATGTCGTCCGTGTAGCCGTAAACGTAAATCTGATATCCCTTCAGAGTTGAAAGGATGCCGGCAATGCGGCTGAGGACCTGCTTGTCTTCCGGGCGCAGGGTTGACTTGTCGAAATCAAACCGGATGGACTTGCTGCCGAGCGTCATCACCAGGCCCAGGGCGGTCCGGCGTGTTGTTGCAATCTGGCCAAGGGCCTGTTGCAGGCGGTCGAGTTCCGCCTCCCGTTCTTTGCGGTACTCCTCGGCCTTTTGCTGTGCCTCGGTTGCCAGTTGCTGTGCCTGCTGGGCCTGCTGCTGGAATTGCGCCCTGGCCTTTTCTGCCTCATCCCGCTCGGTTGCCGCCTGCTGGGCGCTCTGCTCGGCCTGCGAAGCGCGATCGAGCGCGGACGCGGCCTTATCGGAAACCGCGGCCACCTTTTGATTGTTCTGCTGGACCTGGGTGCTAAGCTCGTTAACTTCTCGGCCGATTTGATTCAGGCGAGAAAGCACGAGGAAAGACAAAATTCCAGCCGCTGCAAATGCCAGGATGGCAATCAGCACAGTCCAGGACGCCCATGACTTTTTGCGGCCAGGTTCGCCCCCTTCCGTTCCGGACTTTGGATTCCGTTCCGAAAGATGATCCATCCCTGCGTCCTTATGCTCATTCTATCGCGCGGCAGCGCCTTCAATCTATCCTTGTTGAGATGAGCACACGCAACATGGGTGGAGCGAAACCGCTTCCCGGTCGCATGACTGGATGGAGATCAGCAAATTGGGGTGATGGGGTATTTCCCGAAGGGGACTAACCGTATGTGTGGAGGTGAGGGCCCGTTAGCCGAGAGTCTGGCGATAGCACCCTCCGGGCGTGTATCCTGACAGCCACGCCCGGAAGGCCATGTTCTTGTTCTATTCGCCGCCTCCGGTTAACTCCTTGACGATGTTGCCGACAAACGCCTTTGCGTCGCCAAAGAGCATCAGGGTCTTATCCATGTAATAGAGGCTGTTGTCAATGCCGGCAAAACCCGGGCTCAGACTCCGCTTGATCACCATCACCGTGCGGGCTTTATCGACTTCGATGATGGGCATGCCGTAGATGGGACTGCCCTGGTCGGTTTTTGCCGCGGGGTTGGTCACATCATTGGCGCCGATAATCAATGCCACGTCGGTCTGGGGCATTTCGCTGTTGGCGGTTTCCATGTCAATAAGGCGGTCATAGGGGATGTCCGCCTCGGCGAGAAGGACATTCATGTGGCCCGGCATGCGCCCGGCAACAGGGTGGATGGCGAAGCGGACCTCCACGCCCTTTTTCGTGAGAACATCAAAAAGCTCTCTCACTTTGTGCTGCGCCTGGGCGACTGCCATGCCGTAACCCGGAACAACAATCACGGAGTTCGAAGCGCCCAGGATCGCGGCAGCCTCTTCCGGCGTTGCGCTGTGCACGACGCGCTCTTCTCCCGCTCCGGCTGCCGAGACCTGAAGCTGACCAAAGGCCCCAAACATGACGTTGGTAAAGGACCGGTTCATGGCCTTGCACATGATCACGGCCAGGATGAAGCCGGAAGACCCGTCAAGCGCGCCGGCGACCACGAGCACTTTCGAGTTGAGCACAAAACCGAGCAGTGCCGCGGTGAGACCGACGTAGGAGTTAAGGAGTGCGATAACGGTTGGCATGTCCGCGCCGCCGATCGGAGTTACCAGCATCACGCCGAACAGCAGCGAGATGATCACCATGGCCGGGAAGAAAAACGGTGCCACGGGGTTGAAGATGAGAACAAGGGCGGAGAGAACGGCTGCACCCAGCACCGACAGACTGACGATGTTCTGCCCTTTATAGACAATCGGGCGCTGCGGGAGCCACTCCTGGAGCTTGCCAGCCGCGATCAAGCTCCCCGTGAAGCTGAGCGAGCCGATGATCACTTCCAGTGATATCTCGGTCATCTCAAACTTCGTGATATGCGGTATGCGCATGTAATATTCGGAAATCCCGATCATGGCCGCGGCCAGCGCGCCGAAGGCGTGGCTCATGGCGGTCCGCTGGGGGACGGCTGTCATATGGACCATGCCAAGCGGAATGCCGATGATGACGCCGATCAGCAGAGCAATCAGGACCCACTTGAAGCGGACGAGTTCAGGATTGAAAAAGGTTGTGACCACGGCAATCGCCGCACCAATCTCGCCGATCAGGACTCCGCGACGCGCGGTCGCAGGCGAACTCAGCCATTTCAGCGAAAGGATGAAGAAGGCGATGGCCACAATGTACGAGAAGTCAGTGAGGTATTGCACAGTTATCTGGTTCATTGTTTTTTACGTCCGCTCAGTTTGAACATCCGCAGCATGCGGTCAGTAATCAGGAAGCCGCCGACCATATTGCTGAATGCCGCAGCCACCGCGATCGCCCCTAAAATTTCGGAAAGCTCGGACCCCGGTCGTGCTGCAATGATGATGGCGGCGACCACAACAATCGCGTCCAGGGCGTTGGTTAAGGCCATCAGAGGCGTATGCAGCAGCGGGGAGACGCGGCGGATGACTTCAAATCCCAAAAATCCCGCCAGCACAAAAACGTAAAGGTTTGAGACAAAACCCTCTGGCACGGTGCCCTCCTTCATTTCAACAATTTGGTTCTGCGGGAAACCAGGCGACCCTCGCAGGCCGCGCAGCCCGCGGTCCTTACTGAGAAGCCTTCTGCGCTGCGAGCGCCGGCAGCGAGAAAAATTCGCGCACTCGGGCGTGGACGACCTGCCCACCCTGCGTGATCATTGTTTCCCGGGTGATTTCATCATCCAGGGCGAGTTCCGGCTTTCCGCCTTTGAACAGGTGCGTGAGGAACGTGCTGATATTCCGCGCGTACATCTGGCTGGCGTGGTAAGGAACAGTGCTTGCCAGGTTGATGTAACCCACGATGCTCACGCCGTGCTTGACGACAATCTTGCTGGCCTCCGTCAGTTCGCAGTTTCCGCCGCGCTCGGCGGCCAGGTCCACGATCACCGAACCCGGCGCCATGCTCTTTACCATGTCTTCGGTCACAAGAACGGGAGGCTTCTTCCCGGGGATTACTGCGGTCGTAATCACAACGTCGCTTTCCGCCACCACGCGCGACAGCAATTCCCGCTGGCGCTGATAAAACGTATCATCCTGCGCCCTGGCGTAACCACGCTCATCCTGCGCGTCCTTGGCTTCAATGGGCAATTCGACAAAACGCCCTCCAAGGCTCTGGATCTGCTCCTTGACGGCCGGCCGCACATCATACGCCGAGGCCACGGCGCCCAGACGTCGAGCCGTGGCGATGGCCTGAAGTCCGGCAACGCCTGCGCCAATGATGAAGACGCGCGCGGGGGTGATCGTTCCCGCAGCAGTTGTCAGCATTGGGAAGAGCCGTGGCAGCGTGTCAGCCGCGAGCAGGACCGCCTTGTAGCCACAGATGGTTGACATGGACGAAAGAGCGTCCATGCTCTGTGCGCGTGTGATTCTCGGCATGAACTCGACGCTGAACGATGTGACGCCCTTCGAAGCAATGTCCTGTAATGTCTCGAGCGCGCCCAGCGGCCGCAAGAACCCGACGAGAAACTGTCCCTGCCGGTAAAGCGGAACGTCCTCCTTTCCCGTCCTGTCGTTCGAACCGTGGCAGAGCACCTGCACAATGATGTCGGCGGTCCTGAAGACTTCCTCACGGCTGCCCACGATTTTGGCGCCTTTCTCTATATATTCCTTGTCGAGATACCCGGCATCGACGCCCGCTCCAGCCTGGATGACGACTTCGAAGCCCGCCTTCGTCAAAGAGGGAACCACGGAAGGAACCATGGCCACCCGCCGCTCGCCAGGGAAGCTCTCTTTGGGAATGCCTATGATCATGACAACTCCTCTCTCTTAGCCCTTTCCGATGTTCCGTGCGGACCAGACGCCGCTTTCCAGGATTCCTATCGGAACAGTTCCTGATTTCTCAAATCGGTCCAGGGAACAGATTTTCCGCTTATTTCATGCCGAACGGTGTGATGCGCATCACATTGATGCGTGATAAATCACACTATTTCACCAGTCTGTACTTCCAGAAATTTTGCGTGATGCTGCCAAGCTCCCTATTTCACCACAAAATGGCCGGGATGATAAAGACATTGAAACAATTTCAGATGTGGACCGGCGCAGTACCACCAGGAAAATCCGCGAGTGAGGCCCGGAAGCCCAGGTTTGGTGTTCATTGACTAGATAGCGGCGGTTGAGAACAGAGTTCCCGCCAATTATTGGTTGACTTTATCGCACCTGCAAGAATAGATTGCACTTGGGCCCGTCCGTCATGCCGACCACAATCGATTTTTCTGAAATCCGGCTGCACTGGGTGCAGGTTCCGCTTCACGAGCCTTTCAAAATCTCGAACGGGGAGGTGTCGATCAAAGACGCCATTCTTGTTGAGATGCGCTCGTCGGACGGGTGCTCCGGATGGGGGGAAGCCTCGCCGATGGGCGGCTCGTTTTACTCTTCCGAGACGCCTGAAACCACGTGGGACTTTCTGGTGCGCAAAGCAATACCCGCATTACTGGCCACGCCGGTTCCCGCGCCGGAGGAATGTTTTGAGTGGCTTTCTGAATTTCCAGGCGAACCTTTTGCCAAGGCCGGAGTTGAAGGCGCTGTTTGGGATTTCTGGGCGAACCGCAAGGCAGCGCCGCTATATAGAATGCTCGGCGGGCGGGCGCGGCCTGTCCCGTCCGGCGCAGCCATTGGCCTGATGCCAACGGCTGGCGACCTGCTTGCGCGCGTCGAAACCTTTCTGAAGGATGGATACCGGCGCATCAAAATCAAGATCATGCCGGGCCATGACGTAGAGTTGGTTCGCGCCATACGCGGGCGTTTCGGAGATATTCCGCTGATGGTTGATGCCAACGCGGCGTATTGCATGGACGACGCAGCCGTTTTTGAAGAACTGGATGCTTATGGGCTGATAATGATCGAGCAGCCACTTGGCCGCAAGGAGCTTGAAGAACACGCGGAGTTGCAGCGGCGGCTGCGGACCCCTGTTTGCCTCGACGAATCGGCCGAAGACCTGGAAGCGATCAACCATATCATCCGGCTCGGCAGCGCGAAAATCATCAACATCAAGGTGCAGCGCATGGGAGGTCTTGCGCCCGCAAAGCAGGCGCATGACCAGGCGCGCGCCGCGGGCATTCCCTGCTGGGCAGGCACGATGCCCGAGCTTGGAGTTGCATCTGCGCAGGCCCTCCACCTGGCAACGCTTGATAATTTTACTTTTCCAACAGACGTTGAAGCTTCTTCGCGCTGGTTTAAGGACGATATCATCGTTCCTCCGATTGAAATTGACGGCGACGGTTTCATCTGCCTGCCTGAAGGGCCTGGCACAGGCTGGCAGGTTGATAAGGAAAAGGTCGCGAGATATCGCATCCGCTGTGAGGAGTTCAAGGCATGAAGGCGTTAACCGTTGAAGAATGCGCCCGCCGCCTGTGGCATGGTCTGGTTCCGGCCGTTCCGGTCCCCATGACGCCTAGCGCCCAGATCGACTCGACGGGCCAGAAAAACTATGTCGCCTATATGAAACGCCAGCCTGTTGCCGGTGTTGCCGTATGGGCGCATACGGGCCGCGGCCTGCATCTTCAGCGCGATCAGCGCATCGAGGTGTTGCAGGCTTGGGCCCAAGGTCTGCCTGACAGGCTCGTCATCGCCGGCGTTGGAGGTTCGCACGACCGCGCCGGAACATTTTCGGGCTATGTGGATTCCGCGCTCGAAATGGCGAACGACGCGCTCCAGCATGGCGCTCAAGCATTCCTGATTTACGCTCCATCCCCCGTGCGAACGTCAGCAGGAGCGAAGGAGATTGAGAACCTGGTTCTCGAGTATCACCGGCAACTGGCGGAGCTCCATGCTCCCATGATTCTCTTCTACCTTTACGAGGCCGCAGGCGGAATTTCATATTCTCCGGAACTCCTTCGCCGACTTCTTGCGCTGCCGGAGGTTGTGGGAATCAAGCTGGCCACGCTTGACAGCGTGATGACTTATCAGGGCGTCGCGAAGCTGGTTGCTGAAGAGTTTCCGGAGAAGATTCTGATCAGTGGTGAAGACCGCTTTCTTGGCTATAGCCTCATGGCAGGCGCGCAGGCGGCCTTGATTGGCATGGGGGCGGCATGTACTGAGCTTCAGTCTAACCTGCTGCGTGCGTATTTCAGCGGACACGCCGTAGAGTTTCTGGACCTTTCGAGCGCCGTGGACAGGCTTTCGCAGGCCTTATTCATCCACCCGATGGAAGGCTACATCCGACGCATGCTATGGACGCTGGTCCATCTTGGAGTTATCGGGCGCGAATCCGCGCATGATCCGTGGGGGCCTGAGTTGCCTGAAAGCGAATTCAACAGAATCAGAGAAACACTCGTTGCGATCGGCGAATTAGAGGGCCCGGATACACCGAAGGAATAAACAGTCCATGGAAGAATATTTCCCGCCCAGGGTTCGGCTTCGCGGCAAGCCTCAATTGAGCCCTCAGGAGGCCGCACAACTCCAAAAGGATTTTGACCATTTCCGAAACGGGCTGCCTCGTCCCCTCGAATCCCATGTGCTTTCAACATACGGCATCGATCTGAAAAGCGAATATGGCGGTTTACGCGTCAAGAACCCTTTCGGCAAGGCCTCCGGGCAGTTGTCGCTGGCCACGCATCAGGTGGAAAAGGATGCGAGTGCCGGCCTTGGTTTTGTCGTCCTCAAAACCGTCATTGCACAGGACAGCCAGGGCGGGCAGAGCATGTGGGAGTGGGCCATTCCGGAAACGCGCATGGCAGTCGAGCGCATTCGCGGGCGGAGCGGCGAAGTGGGTTGGACCGTAACGTGGAAAGGTCGCGGATGGTATGACACGCTCGAGGCGTATCAGAGATTTTTCGAACAGGCGCTTGGGATCGGAGATGCCTCGCAGATGCTCATCGTGCCTTCGGTCAAATATCATCTGCCCACGCCCGAGGAAGATTCGTGGAAAAAGGACGAGTACGTCTTCACCACGAACCTTCTGCTGGAGCCGTGGAGAAAGCATCATCCGGGATCTGCGATGCCGCTTGAAAAAGACTTCAGCCCCACGCTGGCCGGATCAGAACGCGCAGCACAGCAGGCCAAAATCCTCGAGTGGCTTGCCAGAGTGCCGGGGCTGATCCACAGCGTTTCGCCGGGGAAAATCCGCGTCGGCCTCAAGATGTTCAACGCGCTGTTCGAGGATGATTTCCAGGTTCGAATGCTGGAGGCTGTGCATAACGCATCTGCCGAAGATCGGGCGGATTTTCTGATTTATGCCAACAGGCTTTTTGACCCGCAGAAGCGATACCTGGACAAAGTTGGCGTCGCATATGGCGGGCCGGACCTCAGCGATCGCAACCTGAGGGTGCTTGAAAAGTTTTTGGCACGGCATTTTGCACGGACTGACAGGCCTGAGTTTTTGCTGATCAGCGCAACCGGCGACATCCATTCCGGCCGTGTCGCCGCTGAGTATCTGCTGCGCGGCTGCTCGACGTTCCAGATGCACACGATTTTTCAGTTGCCGGACAGCGAGTACGCGATGAATTTGGGGAGCAAGACGGAAAAGGCGCTGCACCTTCTGCTCTTCCATCCCGAAGAGGGGTTGATCGCCTGGCTTCTGCATCTGCGGGCGCGGTTTGGATGGAAGGCGGAAACGTCCGTCTTCGAGATGGCCGAATGGTGCCGCAACCACTGGCCGCGGGTTGAAGCGGAATTGTGTTGCGATGGATGTTAGCGCAAAAGGTTTACTATTCATCGCGCGGCGGGTCTAATTGGTGTCGTCATTGTTAGAAGTTTTCGGGGCGAGTCAGAGCGCGGAACAAAGCGCAGATTTCTTACGATGAAAAGCCGCGCGACTGGAAATTAGAGGAAAAGCACCCATGCGCATCTACTATGGCTGGTGGATTGTCGTCGCGGCTTTCCTCAACCTGTTTTTCGCCGTTGGGATTATTTTCTACGGCCTGCCCGTTTTCTACCCGGAACTCGTAAAGGATTTGGGGTTCTCACGCAGCCAGGTGACGGAAGGCATTTTGATCGGCTTTCTGATCATCGCTCCATTTGTTGGCTATATAGGATCGCAGATTGACCGGCGCGGAGCGCGTGCCGTCATTCGTTTTGGGTTGTTGTTTGTAGGCGTACCCCTTGTGCTGATGGGATGGATGACGCAACTGTGGCAATACTATCTGCTTTCCATTGCCGAGGTCTTCGGCTACATTCTGACAGGCCCAATTCCCAATCAGGTGCTGATCGCGCGGTGGTTTCGGGCGGCGCGCGGCCGGGCTATGGGGTATGCTTATCTCGGGCTTGGGCTGGGCGGAGCAGTTTCTCCTGTCTTCATTCACTTCCTTATTGCAAATTATGGCTGGCGCCGGGCCTTTGAGGTGGTTGGGGTCCTTATTATGGCCGTGCTATTGCCGATCGCCCAGTGGGTCACACGCTCTGATCCGTCGGAATTGGGCCTTGTCCCCGACGGTGTTCCCCAACCCGAATCAGACCGCAGCGAACATGAGGACGTGTTTGACCTGCGTCGCGTCGTGCGTTCCACCAACTTCTGGCTGATTCTGCTGGGCAGCACCCTCGTGATCGGAGCGATCGGCACAGTGATCCAGCAATTTGTGCTGTTTCTTCATGACCAGAAGTACACCCTGGGAGAGGCTTCGGTGATTTCCAGTGGGTTGCTTTTTGCCGGGCTTGCCGGGCGGGTGATTGTCGGTTATCTGGCAGATCGCTTCCAGAAGAAGAACGTAATGGCGACGTTCTATCTCATCCTTGCGCTCGCTATCCCCCTGCTTTTCATTGCTCGTTACCGCCTGGCTGCCTGGGCATTCGCCATAATTTTCGGTTTCGCCATGGGCGCAGATTACATGCTGATCCCGCTGGTAACAGCGGACTGCTTCGGCCTGGCAACGCTGGGCAAGCTGCTTGCCGTCATCATCATGGCCAACTCGCTCGGACAGTGGATCGGCCCTTGGATGGCGGGTTTGATCTTTGATGCCACGCACAGCTACAACGTAGCCTGGACCGTTGTTACCATTGGCGGGGTGGTAGGGGCTTATCTGATCTATTCGATCAACGTCAGCCGCGAAAAAGCCACCGCCAGAACTGTCCCTGCTGCAACGGCATAGACTCTGCGTAGTACGGCAGCCTTTCCGAATCTGGATGCAATTCGCCAGCCCCATCTGATTCCTGTGCGGCCTCGATTGGGGCAGCGGGCGATCGGTTCTTTTGCGGCAGGGCCGTTGTCCCCTTTTGCTTCCCCTCACCGTACAACAATTCATTCCGCAGGTGGAATACTGTGCACCTTTCCAATACCACAAGTCCCAGCGCATTTGACTTGGACAAGGGACAGGTATTAACATCGAATGTTTGCCCAATTGTAAATATATCCTCTTGAGGGGGTTGTTATGGCGGTGAAGGTAGGCATCAATGGGTTTGGACGAATTGGCCGCAACGTTTTTCGTTCAGCACTGAACGATTCAAACATCGATATTGTTGCGGTTAATGATATTACGGACCCCAAGACCCTGGCGCACTTGCTGAAATACGACTCGGTGTTGGGGAATCTCAGCGTCGATGTCACATACGGCGAAGACAGCATTAAAGTTGCCGGCAAGACCATCAAAGTATTTAAGGTGAAGGACCCGGCGCAACTCGATTGGGCTTCGCTGGGCGTGCAGATTGTGGTTGAGTCCACGGGACTTTTCACCAAGGCTGAGGATGCGGGAAAGCACCTTCGCGGCAGCGTCAAGAAAGTCATCATCACAGCCCCGGCCAAGGGCGAAGATATTACCATTGTGCTGGGTGTGAATGAAAAGAGCTACGACCCGGCGAAGCACCACATCATTTCCAATGCTTCCTGCACCACCAACTGCCTGGCGCCGGCGGCCAAGGTTGTGGACGAAAACTTCGGCATCAAGAAGGGAGCCATGACCACCGTTCACTCCTACACAAACGACCAGCGCATCCTCGACCTGCCACACAAAGACCTGCGCCGCGCCCGCGCTGCTGCGCTCTCCATCATCCCTACCACTACCGGCGCCGCAAAGGCCGTGGGGCTGGTCCTGCCGCACCTCAAGGGCAAGCTCGACGGTTACGCCATGCGTGTGCCCACGCCCAACGTCTCGCTGGTGGACCTGGTGGCCATAGTGGAAAAGCCGACGACAACTGAGGAACTCAACGCAGCGTTCAAGAAGGCGGCCGAGGGCCCGCTCAAGGGCATCCTCGAGTTCTGCGAAGATGAACTGGTCTCCGTTGACTTCCGCGGCAACTCGAACTCCTCCATTATCGATGCCGGATTCTGCAAAGTGATTGACGGCGATCTGGTGAAGGTCACTGCCTGGTACGACAATGAGTGGGGTTACTCCTGCCGCGTCCGCGACCTGATCAACTACGTTGCGAAAAAGCTTTAGGAAGCAGTCAGCCATCAGAAGTCAATAGCTGGAAGCGAGGTGGCGGAAGGCCGAACGCTGATGGCTGACAACCTGTTACGTGGCTGCTTTCCCAGAGCGTTTCGGTACTGCTTGTTTCGCGCTCCATCCTTCTGCGAGGTGTTAGAAATGGCTAAACAATCCATTCGAGACGTTGATCTGAAAGGCAAGGTTGTCTTCATGCGGGTTGATTTCAACGTTCCGCTCGATGACAACGGAGAAATCACCGACGACACGCGCATTCGCGCCAGCCTGCCAACCATCCAGTTTGCGCTCGATCACGGAGCAAAGCTCGTGTTGGCGTCTCACCTCGGTCGTCCCAAAGGCAAAGTCAATCCGAAGATGAGCCTTCAGCCCGTCGCCGAGCGCCTGGCAGTGCTGCTGAACAAGCCTGTGAGTTTTGCCTCCGATTGCATCGGTCCTGAGGCCGAGAAACATGTGGCAGAGCTCAAGGATGGCGACGTGCTCCTGCTTGAGAACCTGCGTTTCCACAAGGAGGAGGAGGCAAACGATCCAGAGTTTGCCAAACAACTGGCGGGGAGGGCTGAAGTTTACATCAATGATGCCTTCGGCTCAGCGCATCGCGCCCATGCCTCCACGGAAGGAATTACACACTATGTGCCGGTGAAGGCTGCGGGCCTGCTGATGGAAAAAGAACTCGAGTATCTTGGCAAGGCACTCAAGAACCCTCAGCATCCTTATGTGGCCATCGTCGGCGGCGCCAAAGTCTCTGACAAGATCGATTTCCTGCGCAACCTGATGGGTTTTGCTGACACCATCCTGATCGGTGGGGCAATGGCTTACACGTTCCTTAAGGCGCAGGGGGTGGAAGTTGGCCTCTCAAAATTCGAGGCCGATAAACTCGATCTGGCGAAGGAGTTGCTTGACCAGGCGAAGCAGAAAGAAGTGGACCTCCGCCTGCCCAAGGACCATGTAGTGGCTGAAAAGCTCGATGCCTCCGCAAAAGCAGAAACGGTTGATAGCGTGAGCATTCCGGCTGACCGGCTGGGCGTGGATATCGGTCCCAAAACAAGGGCTGAGTACGCCGACGCAATTAAGAAAGCCAGGATGATTATCTGGAACGGCCCCATGGGCGTTTTCGAGATCGACCAATTCGCGCAGGGTACCATGGAAGTGGCTCGTGCGGTGGCGGAATCAGGGGCTATTTCAATTGTCGGCGGTGGTGATTCTGTTTCCGCGGTACATAAGGCCGGCGTCGAAGATAAAATCACGCACATTTCAACCGGCGGCGGTGCCTCGCTGGAATTTCTGTCAGGCCTCAAACTGCCCGGTGTGGAAGCCCTGCCGGAAAAGCATTAACCAATAAAAAGACAGCGGGTGACAAGCTGATTTTTGCCGAGTGGTTCGGACTGTCACCGGATTTCTGCTTTCTGGTTACCGACCCGCGAAAGGACAAGAAACTTGCGACGACGTCTAATTGCCGGCAATTGGAAAATGTACAAGACGCGCGGTGAAGCCGTGAAGTTCATAGAGGACCTCAAGCCGCGCATGGCGAGCGTTAAGCACTGCGATGTGGTTGTAGCTCCTCCGTTTACGGCGCTCGCAGATGCCGCAGAGGCGGCCAAGGGAAGCGCCATCGGTCTGGCGGCACAGGATGTCCACTGGGATGTTGAAGGCGCGCACACCGGCGATATTTCGACCAGGATGCTGCTCGACGCCGGCTGCACTTATGTGATCATTGGCCACTCCGAGCGTCGTCACGACCACGGCGAAACTGACGAGCAGGTGAACCTTAAACTGAAGGCTGCGCTTGCTGCGGGACTTACGCCGATTGTCTGCGTGGGAGAAACGCTCGATGAGCGCGAAAGCAATCAAACACGAAAAGTGCTCGAACGCCAGTTCCTGCGCGGTTTCGCCGGGTTGACCCCCTTGGAGTTTTCCCGTATCATTATGGCGTATGAGCCGGTTTGGGCTATCGGGACCGGCCGCACCGCGACGCCGGAACAAGCGGCGGAAAGCCACGCCTATCTCCGCGAATTGGCGCGCAGCCAGTTTGGCGAGCAGGCGCAATCCGTGAGAATCCTTTACGGCGGCAGCGTCAAGCCCGATAACATCAAGGGCCTGATGGCGCAGGAAGAACTTGACGGAGCGCTGGTGGGTGGCGCGAGTCTCAAAGTAGAGTCCTTCGCGGCTATTATTAGCTATCCGGCGGGCTGAAGATCATTCCGGGCGCAGACGGAGTTGAAAGGAACTTATTATGATTTTGGCAGTGACGGTGCTCCAAGTGCTCGTGAGCATTTTGCTGATCATTGTCATCCTGATCCAGGGTGGCGAGAACGTTGACATGGCTGCGGCATTTGGCGGATCGAGCCAGGCGGCTTTTGGGCCGCGTGGGGCCGTCACAACGCTCGCAAAGATTACCTGGGTGCTTGGCTTCATTTTTGTGGCAACTTCGGTGACGCTGGCGATCTGGGCCAGCAAGGGGACGTCAAGTTCGGTGTTGCAGAATGCGCCGCAGAGCCAGCGGGTTCCGACGGCCCCGGCAACTCCGAGCAAGAAGTAACCGGATGTTTTTCAAAATGCCGTGTTCGGCTTCACGGACCCGTTGATAAGCCTCCCGCGCGGAAGTGGCGGAATTGGCAGACGCACCAGCTTGAGGGGCTGACGCTCGCAAGAGCGTGGGGGTTCGAGTCCCCCCTTCCGCACCATTCCTCGCTCGCAGCTTTACGCCGTACCAGTGATTCGAGTCCAAAGGCCCATCGATTGCTCGTTGGTCACCTTCAACCACATTCGGACTGATAGCCGAATGAGTGGGAACAGACCATG
>Ga0209581_1000406_pt1 | contig 96936 bp, 86 predicted proteins | sample Coa_R2_FD_187160 | JGI IMG/M metagenome (GOLD analysis project Ga0209581, IMG submission 187160) | Surface soil microbial communities from Centralia Pennsylvania, which are recovering from an underground coalmine fire - Coalmine... | ecosystem: Environmental > Terrestrial > Soil > Unclassified ...
CCCACCGTTCACAACGGCTCCGAGGAGGCCCAACGCTCTTTCGACGCCACCTGCCGCAAACTCCACCGCTTTCTAACGCAAGCCCCCCGCTGACCCGCCAGTTACCCACAAATTCTCCGGACGAGGCAAAATTCCAGGTGCGGGCATCCTCAGTGCCACACTAACGCTTCTTTATATGGAGGCAAACCTCAATAAGAATGCAGTAGCTTGCTCTCAGCAGACGGGATACGTTCCATGGGTCTTTCAGCCATGACTTGATTTTTGAAAGGAGCTAATAGTGAATCGCCTCTTTGAACGAATCTCGGAAGCCGGTTTATTGCTTGTGTTGGTGATGCACGTGTACGGGTACTTCGCGTCGCCACTTCCACGCGGACTCTTCATGTCACTTCGCCTAGCCCTGATCCCACTGGGCCTAGCTGCGTTGAGGAAATCGTTGCGAGCCCCAACTGAGTGGCGCCTCCCCCGGCCTTGGAGGGCTTTCTGCAATGTTCTCATGGGGCTGTTCGGGAGCCTTACCGTTATCTTGTTCGGATTCGTCAGGACCACAGAGGGCGCCCTTGGGGTTTCGAGCCACTCTGCCTACTTGTGGCCTCTCTGGAACGTGGACGGAGACCGCTACAGACGGCTAGAACAGCAATGGTTGTCATTTGCGGTTTTGTCGCTTTACGTGATAATAGCCGGCACGTTCCGATTCTCCCATTCGGCAGCCACTCGTGCGGTTGCGGCGGAAAGGCGCGTTCCGCATACAAAGCAGATTCTAACGGCAGGCCGCCTCCGGATTGCGGCGCTGGTTGTTCCAGTAGGCACGATACTTGTGGGCGAACTGCTAAGGGATAGCATTCTGATAAGCAATTCCAGCGCGAAGTTCATCATCATGGTAGGGGGAGGAGCACTGATTCTCTCGATGCTGATTGTCGGGTTCAGTCTGATATGGGATATTCACCGGTAATGAGCGTCGGTTTGAGCCGCGCGCTTTCTCGGCTACCTGCCAACATTTTTGTGCTTACGGCATGGCGCGCCGAGGTCTCCCGCGCTCCTGGGGGCGAACCGTCTCCCTACCGCCCCCGCAGCCGCCCGGCCAGCGCGGCGGCGCGCGCCAGCGACACGATGGCGTGCTTGGTGCTGCCCGCGTCGGTCACCAGTGCCCCCGGCCGCGCCATCGCGTCCAGGTGATGCAGCGTGTCCAGGATGCGGCCGATGGGCTGCGCCAGGTAGATCAGGTCCGCCCGTGCGGCGGCCTCCGCCAGCGGCCCCCCGCGTCAATAGCCCCGCGGGCCAGCGTCACCTGGAGCGCGCCTTCCGAGCTGACCCCCAGCACGGTTCCGCCAAAGCCGGCCTTCTTCAGCGCCAGGCCGAACGACCCGCCGATCAGGCCGACCCCGACGATGGCGACGGTTTCCATCAGAGGGAGCGGTTGACCGCCGGCGCGATGATACGTAGCTGCCGCATCATCTCCTCGAACTGCGCCGGTGCCAGAGACTGGGCACCCACCCTCTCGGTGGCGGTGGACCCGGCCACCAACCGCATAGTGGGGCAGAGCTACGACGCCAACGGGAACCTGCTGTACAACGGAGCGGTCTACGACGCGCTGAACCGGGTGTGGCAAATCTACCAGTACGGCAGCCTGAACACGGAGGGCTACGCCTACGGGCCGAACAACGAGCGCGTGGAGAAGGTGATCACTGCCAACGGGACCAGCAACTACTACACCTACCTGTACGGGGTAGACGGCTGCCGGCTGGGTGTCTACCAGCCGGCCATTGACGGAACGGGGAGGTTGTATTTCCAAGGAAGCTCGGCGATCACGCCGTGCTTCGGCGGGCGGATGCTGTACACCAAGGCGGGGCAATTGGCGGTAGTGGACCGGCTGGGATCGATCCGGCCGCTGAACGCCAATCAGACGGCCACCACAAGCTACTACCCTTACGGTGAGGAGCAGCCGCAACAGGCCTCGGAAGACACGGAGAGGTTTGCGACGTACTACCGGGACAGCACGAACCTGGACTACGCCAAGAACCGCTACTATACAAACCAGTTCGGGCGGTTCCTCACGCCGGATCCGTCTACCGGCGTGAATCTGGGTGACCCACGCGCATGGAACAAGTACACATACGTCGGGGGCGATCCGGTCAACTATAACGATCCGAGTGGCGCGATGATGGCAGTGGTCTGCGGTTTTCAGGACTGCGGCGGCGGAACGTTCGGGCCGCTAATCGGCCCCTTCGACTGGTACTTCTGGGTGGGGAATGGCGGCGACCGTGCCTACCCTGACCCGTTGGGAGAGCCCAAAGGAGGCGGTGGCAGTTTCGTTCGGGTCCAGCCCAAGGTTCCGGCAGGAAACAGCTACAAGCCAGCACAAATGCAAGCGCTGACTAACGGATTGAACAACGCTCTCAGCCACACAGATCAGGTCGATTGTGCGACGTTCTACGCTGGAGGTGACGACAACCCCTCCCTCGCGGTTGCCAACGTCCTCGAGAACACCCTGTATAGACTGATAGCTCTACCTCGCAGGCCGTCTTGGATCACTGCTTTAAGAAGGACACGACGGGGGTGTGGCACTGATGCAACGAACAGTTTTTGTCACCGGCGGCATGTTGATTCTCGCTGCTCTGTCCGGCGCGGTCCCAGGTTTCGGCGCCGAGCAGCCCATCCAAGCCGAGGTCGAACGCGCGATGGCTACTCCCTACCATGCGGACGATGCCGATGTGGCTGGTTTCAAACTTAGATTTGACATTCGACTGACGAACCGGTCGAGAGGGCCGCTTACGCTTCCGAAGTCCGGGACCGATGACGGCGGAACGACTCGCGTAGCGGTACTCGGCTTTGAAGCTAAGCAGCCCGACGGCAGCTGGGCGCATGTTATCCAGTCCAGTTGGTACGATACCGGCACCATCAAATACGAGTCGTGTGGGTTGCTGCCGCCTGGTGGGGTTGCCGAATTCGCAGATCTTCCGAGCGGACTCCTGCTCCTGAACAGGCAGCTGGCCGGCTTGGGGAACAAGCCCACGGTCCGCTTTAATCTCATGATTTTCTGCCGCCAGCCAGACGGGAAGGTGGTCACCAGAACTGTAACAACGGAGGGGTTTTCCCTCCGCTTGCCCGCCCGGCCCTAAGGAGATGACCGCAGTGCGGCCGCTGAACGGCAGCCTGGCAGCCACGACGGGCTACTGCACACCTGCGACGCGCTGGGGCGGCCCACGGCCCTGGCGGCGACGGCGGCGCCGGCCACTTTGGCAAGTGGGGCGCAATACGGCCTTCGGGCCCTGTTAGGCATGCTGCTGCCGCGCAAGAGAATGTCCTGGAAATAGCCGCCGCCGCAGGATCTCGGCGAAGCGGGCGGTGTTGGCGGCCAGGTCATATTCGCGCAATACGCGCTGCCGCGCGGCTTCGCCCAGGCGGCGCCGCAGGTCCGGATTGCCGATCAGCCGGAGAAGCGCGGCCGCCAGTTCCTCTTCGTCGGCTGGCGCGAACAACAGCCCGTCGGCGCCGTCTTCGATCAGCTCCGGAATGCCCGTGATGCGCGGCGCCACGCAGGGGATTTCCATGGCCATTGCCTCCATGAGCGAAACCGGAATTCCTTCGCGAAAGCTGGTCAGGGCGCAGACGTCCGCCTGCGCGCACAACTCCGGCAGCCGCGCGTGCGCGAAGGCTCCTTCGAAAACCACCTGGCCCTCGAGACCGCGGGCGGCCGCATCCCGCTCGAGCTCTGCGCGGTCCGGACCGTCTCCGAGGAATCGCAGCCGCACGTCCTGCCCCTGGCGGACCAGGCGTTCGAGGGCGGCGATCAAAACGTGCTGGCCCTTTTCCGCGGAAAGCCTGCCGATAGAGACGATTTCGAACGGAGAGGGATGTGCGCGGAAAGGCCGGGGACTGAAAACCACGGGATCGATCCCCAGGCGGCAGAGTTCGATCTTCCCCCACTCGGTGTAGGGAAGCGACCGCATCAGCTCGCCGCGGCCATACTGGCTGATCACCCGCACGAAGGCGGAGGCCGCCACCTTCCGGCGCAGATGGAACCCTTCGGGGTCCAGGAACTCCGTGGAGCCGTGCAAGGTGACCGCCGCGGTGAAGGGATAGAGGCGCGCGGCGATCAAGCCCACCGTGGAAGCGTAGTGGATGTGGACGTGGGCCAGATTCCGCGACTGCATCCAGCGGCCGAAGACCACCGCCTCGGCGAAGTAGAACAGGCTGTACAGCGTCTTGCGAAACCGGCCCTGGCCCAGGGAGAAGGAAAACGCCAACGTCCGCAGATAGCGGACGGGACGTGTCAGTAAAACCGCCGCCTGCGCCCACAGAGCCCGCCCAGCGCCCACGGACTTGACGTAGAAGGTGCCCGCCATCTCCTCGCGCTCGATACCCGTCAACTGCTCCGCAGGCCGGTCGGGACCGGAGATGGAGGCTACTTCCACGGTGAAGCCCAGGCTGCGCAGGACGCGCACTTCGTGCAGGATGTAGGAATGCGGAAGAGCGGGATATTGGCCGACCAGGTATGCCAAACGCAACGGTGGGTGTGCCAGATCCCCTTCATTCTACACTAGGCAAAGAGTTTCTCCTCCGATGCACAAGCCATGGCGGTTGTATGCCCGGCGGCTGGCGGGCATGAGCTGGGACGAGATCCGCACGCGCGGCATGCAGGCGGCGGTCAAGCGCTGGGACCTGGTGCGCTATCGCCTGGGTGTGCCCCCCGCGCCGCCGGATGGCGCCCTCGCGGCGGCCGCTGCCGCGCGCTTCTATTTCGAGCCCGAAGACGTCCCCGCCCTGGCAGGCATCCTGCGCCGGCGCTTCCCGCGCGAGGTCGGGCGGATTCTCCGCCAGGCGGAGCAAATCTGCGCGCATCGCTTTGATCTGCTGGGATACGAAGGCCTGGACTACGGGCCGGAAATCGACTGGCGCCTGGATGCGGTGCACGGAAAGCGCGCGCCGCGCATCCCCTGGTACCGGATCCGCTACCTGGACTTCAACCAGGTGGGCGATCACAAGGTGATCTGGGAGCTGAACCGGCATCAGCACCTGGTGACGTTGGCCAAAGCGTACCGCCTGAGCGGCGAGACGAAATTCGTGGAGGAGTTGCTGGCCCAGTGGAACCACTGGCAGCGGGAGAATCCCTATCCCATCGGGGTGAATTGGGCCAGCGCGCTTGAAGTGGCCTTCCGCAGCCTTTCCTGGCTCTGGGTGCGGCGCCTGCTGGAGGGCTGCGCGGCCGTGCCGGAGGAATTCCCGCGGCGCCTGCGGGGCGCGCTGGCCATGCACGCCCGTTACATCGAACGATATCTGTCCACCTACTTCGCCCCTAACACCCATTTGCTGGGCGAGGCGGTGGCCCTGTTTTGCATCGGGTTGCTCTGCCCGGAACTTCCCGCGGCGTCCCGCTGGCGGCGGCGCGGATGGGAGATCGTGCTGCAACAGGCGGAGCGCCAGGTGCGCGCCGACGGCCTGCACTTTGAGCAGTCCACCTATTACCACGTGTACGCGCTGGATTTCTTCCTGCACGCGCGCATTCTGGCGGCTCGGAATCACATATCGATCCCGGTATCTTTTGACCGGACTCTGGGGAGTATGCTGCGAGTTCTGGAGGCGCTTTCGCAGGCGGGAGCCTTGCCGCGCTTCGGAGACGATGACGGCGGGCGGCTGTTCGACCCGCGACGAAACCGGCCCGAGCACATGACCGACCCGCTGGCCACCGGCGCGGCGCTGTACGGCGTTGCGGAGTTCCGCGCGGCCGCCGGGGAGTTGCGCGAGGAGACCGTGTGGTTGCTGGGCGGGTCGGGGGTGGCGGCCTTTGACCGGCTGGCCCCCGCCGCCGCGCGGCCGCCGCGCTCGGTGGCCTTCGAGGCGGCCGGAATCTATGCCCTGCACGGCGCCGGGACGCCCTTGCAGCAATGTTTCGTGGACGCCGGAGTGCAAGGCCCCTGGACGGCGGCACACGGGCATGCGGATGCGTTGAGTGTGCAACTGGCGGCGGATGGGCGGATGTGGCTGATCGATCCGGGATCGTTTTGCTATATCTCCCCGGGAGACGAGCGCAACCGCTTTCGCGGTACGGCGGCGCACAACACCCTGCAAGTGGACGGCATGGACCAGGCGGAACCGTTGCGGCCCTTCACCTGGGGCGCGCTGCCGGAGGTCCGCGTGACCCGCTGGGTGGCCGGGGAAATGTTCGATCTCTTCGCTGGCGAGCACACGGGGTACGGCCGCCTGCCGCAGCCGGTACTGCATCGGCGGCAGGTGTTCGGTTTGAAATCGAAATTCTGGCTGGTGCGCGACGTGGCTGCCGGGGAAGGCCGGCACCGGCTGGAGATTTTCTGGCACCTGGCGCCGGACCTGATGCCGCGCGCGCGAGACGAGCAGACCGTCGTGGCAGAGGACCCCGCGGGCCGGGGGCTCGTGCTGGTTTCGCCCGCCGGCCAGCCGTGGTCCTGGGAGATCCAACCCGCCGAATGGTCGCCGGCGTACGGCAGGAAAGAACCCGCTTCCGTAGTGCGGTTTCACAGCCAGGCGCTGCTCCCGGCGGAATCTGCCGTGCTGCTGTACCCCCAGGGGGGAACAGGGAGGGCTGGCGGCACGTTAACCCGGATGGATGGTCAGGGCGTCTTGGGGTATCGCTACGACGAGCCGCTTGGCAAGCATTACCTGCTCTTTGGAGAGGGTGATGGACCCTGGCGGCTAGGCGAGTGGGCGGGCGACGCGGAGTTTGTCTATTACGGCGAGAGCGCCGAAGAGGCGTGTCTCATCCTGATCCAAGGCAGTTTTGTGGAGTTGGCGGGGCGCAGCTTGGCGCACTGCACGCGCCCGGTCGAGCGTTGCGAGATCCTCCAGCACGGCGTGGAGCGGCAAGTCTTCTGCCCAGATCCGGCTGCGGCGGTGGCTTCGGGGATCCAGCCGTCTTCTTGACTGTTTTAAGTCAGTGCGCCACCATGATTCCATGAAGCCAGGTTCTATCCGCACCTCCATCGACCTGCCCCGGGACCTGCATCGCCGCCTGCATGAGGCCGCGGCCCGGAAGGGCTGCTCCGCCCGCCAACTCATCCTGGCCTCGATAGAGCAGGCCGTAACCCAGGCGGAACCGACCCGGCCACAGCGGCGGCTTCGCCTGGATCCGCCCCTGGTGCCCGCGGCCGGCCGCAAACCGTTCGACTTGACCAATGCACAAATCTACGACCTCATTGAGTTTCCCTGATGTCAACGTGTGGATGGCTCTGGCCCTGGAACATCATGTCCACCGGCCGGCGGCCCACGCGTGGTGGCAGGCGAGCGAAGGGAAAATCGGCTTCGCCCGTTTCACCCAGATCAGCTTCTTGCGGCTCCTGACGACGTCCGCCGCGATGGATGGGAAGCCGTTGAGCATGGAGGATGCCTGGAGGGCCCACGACAGGTTTTTCGAAGATGACCGGGTGGTGTTCGTTCCAGAGCCCGTCGAGGTCGGAACCCACTTTCGCGAATATGCTTCAGGAACCACAGCCTCGCCCAAACGGTGGGCGGACGCCTGGCTGCTAGCCTTTGCGCAGGCCGCGGCCGGAACCGTGGTGACATTCGACAGAGCGCTGGCAGCGCGTGGGGCGCACTGCCTTTTGCCGGAGAGTGAGGCGTAGGCCAACGGATGGCCGAAGCTAACCCGGCTTCTTACCGCTCTCCAGCAAAATGCGTTCAAAAGCGGCGGCGACTTGTTCCCAGGAAAAGCGGGAGACTACCAGTTGCCGGGCGGCGGCGGCCACGCGCTCGCGCTCACCGGGGTTTTCCAGCAACTCCCGGCAGAGCTCGGCAAATTCCTCGGGGGTGTCCGCCAGGCGGATGTTTGCGGGATGCTGCACCTCCAGGCCCTCCGCCCCGATGGTGGTCGAGACCACGGCGGTTCCGGCGGCCATGGATTCGTAGATCTTCAACCGCGTGCCACCGCCAATGCGCAGCGGCACGATGGAAAGGCGCGCGCCCCACAAGTACGGGCGCACATCCGGCACGGTTCCGGTGACGCGGATGCCCGCGTCCTGCCTGGCCAGTTCCTGGATTTCCGGCGCGGGCCGCCGGCCGACCACGGCCAGCGAACAGGCGGGGATGCGGCGCCGGATCAGGGGCAGGATCTCGCGCACGAAATACAGCACGCCATCGATATTGGGCAGCCAGTCCATGGAGCCGACGAAGACCAGGTCGGCGAAAGGCGGCGCGGCACCCGCCGCGGGAAGAGCGAAGTACCCGGTATCCACACCGGTGGCGATCTCGGAAACGCGGGTGACCCCAAAAAGGGACCGCATCAGGCGGGAATCCGTCTCGGAGACCGCGATGACGTGGGAAACCGCCTGGCAGACGCGCCGCTCATAGGCGAACATGCGCCGGGCCTGGAGGTTGAGATACCACCTGCGCCAGGGGTCGGCGGCGGTTTCCGCGTGGCGCCGCCAGATCATGGTCTCGACATTGTGCTGGAACAGAATCCAGGGCTGGAGCTGCGGCAGGTTGGGAGCCGGGGTGAGGAAATCGCAGATCAGACGGTCGAAGCGCTCACGGTTGAGCAATGCTTCGATCTGCCGGCGCATGGCCCGGGTGCGGTAGCGCCGCAGCGACACCGGCAGCGGAGAAAACAGGCCGGCGGCCAGTTCCACCGCAAAGGCCGGAGAGCGGCGGCCGGGCACGGCGTGCGGCACGGGCCAGGCGCGCGCGCAGTATTCCGGGCTGCGCTCTGGTCCTTCCGGATGCGCCGGGTCTGCATAAGCCACATAGTGGATTTCGTGCCTGCGGTGCAGACAGCGCAGCATCTCCAGCGTGCGGATATGCCCACCCTTGGTGGTGGGGTGCAGAAAGTCCGATTTGACCCAGAGGATTTTCATCGGGTGGGAGTGGCCGCCGCCGTCAGCAGCCCCTCCCACACCTGCTCGCGCCTGCCGGTCAGAAAGAGATCTCCCCAGACTTGCAGGTTGAGCAGACGCCAGATCCGGTCGGTGGCGTCCTCCACGCCCTCCCGGTGCAGCGCCAGCAGCCGCTCCAGGTACGGGGAGTCGAAATAGGCCGCCAGCAGACCGTCGCGGCGCAGCAGAAACGCATATAGCGGCTCGGCGCGCGGGTCCCTGAGCCACTGGCGGAGAGGCGTGGGGAAACCCATTTTCTTGCGGTAAATGATGTCGCGCGGCAGAAGATCTTCGACCGCGCGTTTGAGGATGTATTTGCCCGCGCCGTCGTGGAGCTTCCACCGGTCCGGGATGCGGGCGGCAAATTCCACGAACGGATGATCCAGAAATGGCACCCGGCTTTCGATGGAGGCGGCCATGCTCATCTGATCCTGCTTCATGAGCAGTTCCACCAGGTAGGTCTTTTGGTCGGCATACAGCATGCGGGCGAGCAGGGAGGCTTCCGGCCGGGAGTTCCACCAGCGCAGGTAGGAATCGTACGCGCCAGGCAGAGACCGGGGGGACGGGCGCATCAGGCGGCGCTGTTCCGCGCCGGAGAAGGCGGCGAAGAAATTGTCCAGGTAGAGGGTTTCCAGGTCTTCGCCTTGTCCCAGAAAAGAATGCTGGAGTTTGCGCCGCGCCGAAGCGGAAAGCAGCGCCGAGCCGGCGATCCAGCCGCGCACCCGGCCGCGCAGCGAAGGCGGCACATGCCGGTAGAAGCGCATCCACTGCTGGTTCAACAGATAGAACCGGTAGCGCGCGTATCCGGCAAACAGCTCGTCGGATCCCTCTCCAGTGAGCACTACCTTCACCTGCCGCGATGCCAGCCGCGAGACGAAATACAGCGAAACGCTGGAAGGCCAGGCCAGCGGTTCGTCTTCGTGCCAGACCAGGCGCGGCAGAGCCTGGAAGAAATCTTCCATCCCGACGACCACTTCCTCGTGCTCGGTGCCGATATGCTCCGCCACCTGGCGTGCGTATCCCAGCTCGCTGAAGGCGCTTTCACGATAGCCGACCGCGAAGGTCTTGACGGGGCCGTCCACCAGCCGCTTCATCAGCGCCGCGATGGCGCTGGAGTCCACGCCACCGCTGAGAAACATGCCCAGGGGCACATCGCTCATCAGCCGCAGGCGTACGGTTTCTTCCAGATTGCGGCGGCACTCGCGGATGCAGGAGGTCTCGTCGTCGGCGTGGTCCGTGGCGGCCGGGATCTCCCAGTACCGTTGAATCGTCAGGCCTTCGGGTGTGAGCGCCAGGTAGTGCCCGGGCATCAGCTTCCGGATGCCCGCGAACAGCGTGCGCTCGTCGCTGGTATAGCCGAAGTGGAGATGCTCCGGAAGCACGCTCTCTTCGAGAACTGGAGAAATCGACGGATGCTCGAGAAGAGACTTGATCTCCGAGGCGAAGGCGAACAGGCGGCCGTCCCAATAGTAGTAGAACGGCTTTTTTCCCAGACGGTCGCGGGCGCAGAACAGGGCGCGCGTACGCTTGTCCCAGAGGGCAAAGGAGAACATTCCCCGAAACAGGGAAAGGCACTCCGGGCCGTACTGTTCGTAGGCGTGCAGAATGGTTTCGGTATCGCAATGCGACTTGTAGCGATGGCCGGCTTGTTCCAGGGCCGGCCGCAGGTCCGCGTGGTTGAAGATCTCCCCGTTGTAGGTGATCCACAGGTTGCCGTCCTCGTTGCACATGGGCTGCTGGCCACTTGTGAGATCGATGATGCTCAGGCGGCGGTGGCCCAGGGAGGCGTATGCGTCGCGGTAATATCCGTGCGCGTCCGGCCCGCGGTGATAGAGCGCCTCCGTCATGCGCGAGAGCACCGCGGCGGAGTCCTGCTGGGGCGTCAGGGTAACGAATCCCGCAATCCCGCACATGGGCTACAAAGCCACGGCAGCGGGAGCAGGACGGCCAGGCGGAACAGGTCTGGGGATGACGGCGGCCACCGCGCGTTCCTGAGAGGCGCGAATATGGTCCCACGCCAGTGCGTCCAGACAAACGGTCAGCGCCGCCAGGGTGGGAAAGTAGCAGTAGTAGGCATTGCTGCCGAAGAAGCCGGTGACGGCAAAAACGATCAGCGACAGCCACAGGCAGACCGCCGAATCCTCGAGGGATTTCAGCTCGGGAGCAAACCGGGTCGCCTTCCGGATCGCCCGCAGTTTTCGGAAGCAGAAAAACATAGCAGCGCCGTAAAGGAGCAGGCCCGGAATACCGGTTTCGCTGGATAGCTGGGTATAAGTGTTGTGCGTCTGCCTCCACAGCGTGCTCGGTAGGTCCGGGTCGTGGATGTGGGATTCCGCCACCATAAACATGCCGAAGCCCACCCCCAGAATGGGATGGTGAACGGTCTGCCAGATACTGCGCTTTAACAGATAGCTGCGGGCCATGGTCGACTCGATCGCCGACGCTTCGGCGCGGGATCCCGGCAGCATGTCGGAATCAGATACCAGCGTTCTGTAGCGATCCAGCGCCGTCCGGCTGGCGGAGGCCACCGCCAGGATCCCCACCAGGCAGGAGACCAGCAGCAACTGGACCTTGTCTCCAATGGAACCGCGAAGGAACAACAGCGTGATCAGCAACAACAAAGCCAAAAGCCCAGAGCGGGAACCGGTGCGCACCACCAGCACGATAATGATCAGCACCGAGCCGAGAGCGGCCAATTTCGCCAGGCCTCGCCAGTGTTTCGCCGCCAGCAGACAAAACGGCACGCCCATCAGCAGAATCGCCGCCAGGTCGTTGGAATTTCCCAGCGTGCCTGTGTCAAATCCCAGGCGGCCCAGGGCGCGGATGCTGCTCGTGCTGGCGAGGAAGAAACTCAACCCGACAATCGTGACCGCACCCAGGGCAATGGCATAGCACGCCTTCCGGTATTGTTCCAACGACACGACGGTAGGGATGATGACCAGGCCGCTCAATAGGGCAGGCAGCCAATGAGTGACCAGGACACGGGTGCTGCCCCCGATCCACACGCTGAACGGCACGGTCAGGGCGCCCCAAGCCGTGAACAGGAGTAACAGGATCGAGATGGGTGAGGAGGCCAGGCGCCGGATGGTACCGGAAAGCAGGGCGCTCGCCAGGATGATAGGCAGCAGGATCAGGATCGGCCGTACCGCAGTCACAAAAGAGGGCAGAAACTCTACGATGCGGTTAAAGGTGAGGTAGATCAGCAGCAGGGTAAAGGCAAAGCCGGCGGAAGGGATCGTCCCGGCTTGCGCTTGCAAGGGGTTATACCCCAGAACAGGCGTCTGCACGGACGGGTTCGGCTGCCGTTGGGGAACCCTGGGAGCGCGAACGGTGTTATTCACGGGGCCAAATCCTGGGTCTCATCGTAGCATTTTCCGGGCTCTGGGGTACAGTCCTCCGGCTGAAATAAGGTGAGCGTAGTCATGGATTTACCCAGTGGAGTACGGTGTTTTAATTGAAACTTTCCCTCGAAAAAAGATCGATATGAGGCACGCAGGATCCGCCCCCGGAGGGTGCGCCGGCGGCCGGGGTCGGCCAGTGCATATCCGAAGGTCTGGAGAGCCGGTCCAATCATGTCCTCGAGCAAGCTCAGGTCGTGTTCGGAGAAATGATTTTTCCAGCGCCCCACAAATGACCCACCAGCAGCGGAAAAGGAGCTGTTGGGCTGGCTGACGGAGCCAATGCCCACCCGCAGAATCTGCTCGTAATCCAGGCGCTGCCCGATATGACGACCCACGCGATCGAGAGTCTTTTGGGGGGCCGCGAGGAGCTCTTCATACGAGACTTCCAGGTAATCGTGTGCCCATAACTTACTGGTTTCACGCCCCTTGCGGACAATCCATTCCCAGTAAAGCCCTGCCACCAGGCTGTCCCGGCCGCGGTCCCACGGGAAGGGCCGTATCCAGCCCTGCCTAGCCATGGACAAAGCCACGTCGCGGCCATCCCGAACGATGTGCAACACCAGGGCATCGGGGATGGCTCGTTTGATCTGGGCCAGGTAGAGAAGGTGTTCCGGGGTGGTCTCGGCCCAGCGGGGTACCCCCTGCTGATCCGCGATGGCGCTCATCATGGTGCGCAGGAAATCCCCACTGTTGCGGCAGTCGCGCAGCACCCGGTCCCGAATGTGGCCGGCGTTCAGGCCGGAGCGGGCGAACATCTTGCTGCGCAGCCACACTTCCAGGAGGCGCTCCCGATCCCGCACGGTGCGCAGATTTCCAAAACGCGGAGCGAGCAGGTTAAACACATGGGTTTCGGCGCGGTAGACGGCGAAGCCGCCAGCCGACAGCAGCATGTGATAGAGCAGCGTGGTCCCGGACCGGGGGCATCCAACCACAAAAACCGGCGCTCGATCTCGGGTGGACATGCGATAGACGGAGACTGGGAATGACCCCCTATTATATCCTTCCGGATCTTCAGTCACAGCTGTTCAATATTCTACAAGTATTTGTTCCACAACAATTTAAATGAACAGAAAACCCGGGCTGCAAGGTTTGGATTCATAAAATGCGGGTGGGAAGGAGCTTCCTGGATGACGTATCGGAAAGGCTGCACGGCGATCCTGTTTGCGGCGTTGTTAGCAAACCGCGGAGCTGGGCAGACACGCATCGACCTGCGGACCCAGACCCGGAATGCCGATTTTTCGGCGCAGCCGACCACGCCTTCGGCTACCGGCACGGTCCTGCCGGCCACGTGCACGGTGGGGCAAACCTATTTCAAGACCGACGCCGCCGCCGGCAAGAACTGGTATGGGTGTACCGCGCCGGACACCTGGACCCCGCAGGCGGGCGCCGAACCGGCGCCGAACTACGCCGTGCCGTTGAGCGCGCAGACGGTGGTGACGGTTCCCGGGAGCATGCACAAGTTCGGGACCGCCAACCTGGTGGCGGAATGTTACGACAACTCCACTCCACCGCAGAGCGTGGAGCCCGACTCGGTTCTGGTGGATGGGTCCAGTTACGATGTCACGATCAACTTCAGCACGCCGCAAACCGGCTATTGCGTGCTGAACGGAGCCGGCGGTTCCGGCGGCCTGGCGGCGTCAGGCATGGCCGCGCCATGGAGCGACCTGAGTGTGGCCCTGACCAACCCGACCATGCTGAGCATCGGCTCCAGTTGTTCGGCCAGCGCCCCCTGCAACGTGCGCTTCGGCAGTACGGTGTATAGCTTCACCGGCGGCGCGACAGCTACGGTTACCTCCGGCACGGGTACGGCCTATATCTACGTGACGGCGGGGGGAGTGCTGACGGTGGGATATCTCGGCGGGGTTTCCTGTTCGCCCGGCTGTGCCGTCGCGGCGGGCGTAACCGCCTTCGCTCCGGACGTGGTGCCGCTGTTCACCTGGACCGCCACCAATGGAGTCTGGGACGCCGACGGCGGCCGGGACTGGCGGGCGTTCCTCAGCACCAAGCCGTTGACTGCGGGTCTGGGGACCGTCGCTTCAGACGCCGGCGGGCAGACGGTCATCGGGATTGACACGGCCACCGTGCCGAGCTTTTTGACGGGAACGGCGACGCTGGATTTTTCGGCCATGGCCAGCGGCACATGCGTCGAGAGAACCTTCAGTCTGACGGGCGCGGCCATTGGCGATGGAGTGGCCGCCGGGTGGCCGGGAGGACTGCCGAACGGATTTTTGGGCCTCATGCGGGTGAGCGCCGCCAATACGGTTGCCGTGCGGCTCTGCAACTTTTCGGGGAGCAGCCAGGCTGTCAGCGACGCTTTCCGCGCGACGGTGGTAAGGAGTTTTTGAAGCATGAGAGGGACATCGATTCTCATCATTCTGGGGCTTGGCCTGTCGCAGGCCGGCGGACAGACAGTCATCAATGGAGGGCGGCGGATCAAGGGCGCGTGGGACGCATCCGGGGCGTTGTCCACCAAGCCTGTCAAAACCGGCACGGCGTTGCCGGCAACCTGCTCGGTGGGAGAAGAATTTTTCAAAACGGATGCTCCGGCGGGACAGAACCAGTATGGCTGCACGTCCACCAATACCTGGACGCCGCTCGGGGCAGGCTCCACGATTACGAACCTGAACCAGATCCCCACGAGAAGCTACGCGGATCTGCAGAACGTGCCTGCCACGTTTCCGCCGGCCGCGCATAAAGCCACGCATGCGATGGGCGGCAGCGACGCTCTCGCTCCGGCAGACATCGGCGCGGAGTCCACAGCCATGAAGGGCACGCCGAACGGCTATGCGGCGCTGGACGCCAACGGACTGGTCCCGGCGGCGCAACTGCCCGCGGCGCAACTGGGAGGGACGGCGGTCTTTGCCCCCGTTCTCTCGTCGAACACCTTCGGCGCGGCGGCGGTGGCGAACAAGCTTGTCTGCGGGGGAATTGTGGCGCCGGTTCAGGTGGTGTTTTCAGCGATCACCTACGGTGTGCAGACGGCAGATGCCACCGGGACGTACGATTTCGGCATCTACGACGGCACGGCTGGACCGGGAGGTACGGCTACGCTGAAATGCTCCATCGGCTCGCGCGTTCTTCCGTCCACCGGGACCACCCTCACCGCGAACTGCTCGCAGGGCGGCACGATCACGCTCAATCCGGGCCGGCACTACGTGTGCCTGACCGGCACGGCGAGCACGGGCAAAATGTATGCATCCACCTATCCCACGTTCTACGGCTTGAGCGCTTCGTTCGGGATCACCACGGGAGGCGCCCTCCCGGCCAGTTTCACAATTCCGGCGGATGTCTGGTCGGTGGCGAGCAGCGCCTGGGTATTCCTGCTCCACTAGGGACGGCGTATCATGAGAGCACTTGCAGCCTGGCTGCTTTTTCTTCCGACCCTTCCGGCCGCGATCAGCAATCCCCGCGTGGTGGGCACCACCGCCACGCAGGCGATTCTCTCCTGGACCGCTCCGGACGCGAGTGTCTGCGTGGTGGACCTAGTGAGCACGGAACCGGTGACCGCCAGAGCCTTCTCTGCGACCGGAGACGGAGCGGCGGTGACCGTCACCCTGGCAAACCACGGCCTGATCGCGGGGCAGGGAGTTTATCTGTCCGGTTCCCCATGGGATGGCTGGCAGACCGTGGCCACGGTGGCGGATGCCAACACATTCACGTTTGCAAGCCCGTCCGCGGGCACCGGCACCGGCAGCCTTCACCTCCCGGTGGATGATGTCCATGCCGGCCTCTTTGCCGGCGCCAACCAGGACTCGCGGGCATCCGGCCTGGGCTGGGGACGCAACCGCCTGTTTGTGGCGGGCAAGCGGGCGGCGGAAATGGCCAGCGACGGACGATACCATTCGCGGGCGCTCGAGGCCTACACGTCCCATCTCTACCGGATTACGTGCGGCTCCGACACGGCGACGGGAACATTTACTACCAGCAACATCCCCCTGGGAGGCACTTACAACGATCCGCTGCCCGTGGATCCGAACGCGCCAGGAAAGTATGCCTGGCCCGAATTCTCGCCGACCGACCGGAACACTACGGTGATCGATCCGCAGAGCGGGATGCTGATCAAGCCCATCCTGTTTGCGGGAGATGTCTACGTCCAGCCGTACGGGCTTACGTTTGATACGGCGCGCAACCAGGGCGGCGCTCTGTGCGCCGACGGGGCCTGGACCACCCCCTGTGCCGCGGTCAACGGCGCGGACGGCAACGCCAATGCCAGTGTGGGCAACAGCAGCGCCTGGCTGGTAATCCGGCCAAACCTGCTGGCATGGAGCGGCTACAGTTGGGATCCGGTGGACACCATGGCGCCGGAAATCGATTCCATCCGCCTGGATATCAAAGGATCCGGCACGGCCGCGGCGGACGCACTGCGCCAGATCGACCTGTGCCTCTCCACGGACGGCGGGCAAACCTGCGCGACCCCCATTCAGAGCGGTATCCAATTGAGCCAGGATACCGGCAATCCTCCGGCAGGGACCATCGTGCGGTTCGGGTCCTGGACTCCCGGAACTGTAGACACGTGGCTCTGGGCGGCCACGCCGCGGATCACGCGGTCCAACATCTATACCCGCACCGGGGGCGTCACGATCAGCGGCACGACCGTGAACTGGAGTTCGGGCAATTATTTCAACGCCGACATCCTGAAACCGGGCGCTCCGGTGCGGCTGTCCACGATTTCGACGGCGGATGCCTGTTCCAGCGGGGCGGAGTTCACGATCGCCAGCGTGGGGAGCGGAACGCAGTTGACCTTGAGCTCGGCGCCGGGCGCGGCCTACACCTACTACTGCGCGCCGAACTTCGCCGTGATGATCCGGCGCTCCAACCTGGACGCGGCCAGCCAGATCAACATCGAGAACGTGACGGCGGACGCGGTGTTTTCGAGCCTGGGCCATTTCGCCGCCAATGGAGCCAAAAAGATTTTCGGCAAGAATCAGTTCTTTGGCGGATACATGGGATTCCTGCAGATGGGCGGCATGGGATCCACGCTGATCTGGATAAACCCTTCCACGGGTGAGACCCGCGCGATCGGGGTGAACCGCATGAACGCCAAAACGAATGGGCCGGACAGGTGGGATTATTCGCTTTGCGCGGGAGACACGGCGGTGATCGACGATACCAAAGCGGACAACCTGACTTGGTATTGCGTGGCAACCGATAAAGCCACCAGCAAGACGATCATTCTACGTGCCCGGTTTCTTGGTCCGGCCAGCGGGGTTCAGATCAATTCCAATAGCGTAGGCATAGGGACGGGGTGCACGGAACCGGATCAGTGGACGGTGGCCTGTTCCAACGTGGTCATCCAGAATCTCACGCCCGTCTCGGCGGGGGCGTCCGTACCCGACCAGGTGGCGGCGTTCGATCCGCTCTACAACGGCGCCAAGTGCAAGAACTGGGTTCCCTATGCCTCCCCCAGCGGCAGGCTGACGATCGGCTGCACGTACGGAGGGCAAGAGACGCTCGGCTGGACGGCGATTTTCGATCCCGGCGACGCGAGTCCGGCGCACGCCGGGCAGGCCGGGGGACCGCGTATCCTTTCCGCCATGAACACCTGGTCGAGCCCCGGAGCGCGCTGGGGGGTGTGGCACACGACCACGGACAGCGGGGACATGGACTGGCAGAGCGTCGGCATCAACAATGCCTCGGGCGGAAGCAGCCTGGGGGCGGGACCTTGGGTGGTGCAGACTACCAGCCCGATCACGGGGACGCCGTTCGACGACTGCGCGCTCTACGGCAACCCGTTAGGGGTGAGCGGGCCGCAGTGCAGCCAGTGGACCATCACGAAGCTGGATGCGAATGCAAATCCGGACCCGGTGAACGGATCTCCGGAACCGTACGATCCCACTCCCGCCGCGGGGGAAACGAAAGCGCCGGGGTTCCTCCAGAGCGCGCAACCCGGCGACATCCTCTGCGTGGGCGGGACCACCTTGAGCAATTCCTGCAATCCAAACAGCGGGAATGAACTCGTGAAGCTACTGGCCAAGAACGGCAACGTGTGGGTGGTCGAGCGCCAACTGACTGCGGCGCCGCTCAAGACGTATCCAACCGGCGCCACCAAGTACCTCTACATGACGGTGAACAACCTGAGGATTCCGCAGCCGCTTTCTTACACGAGCGCGGGGGGCGGGGTAGTGTGGAACTACGTGACGGACCCACATGGTCTGGCCGCCCAGCGGGACCCTTACAATTACGGCGATCACGCCTTCATCAAGCCGGGCATGAACACCCAGGTGCGAAACAGCTGCTGGGGGAACCTGCCGTGCTACTCCACGCGATACGGCACGTATCCGGACTTGTTCTCCATTCCCGACACCATCTTTACGGCGCGCACGGCTGCCTTTTCGGGAATCTACGGGCATTCGGACATAGACGGAAGCAACGTAGAGTCCCATGCCGGCCCGCCGCCGGCCAAGGGATCGGGGGCGCAGCGCCAAAACTACTACGACGGGAGGCCGGTGATTCAAATCAACAACCTGACCTGGACGAAGGTCAACGGCACACAACAGATTTACAAGTTCAACACCGGCACGGCCACCGACCCGGACAACCTTGGTTCGGGGATCACGGCGTTCAACCGCAAGGCGATTGCGACGCACGCGGCGTGCGGCGCCCGCGCGTTGAAGGACGTGAGCAGACCGAACTCTCCGTTCACCGACGGCGCCGGGGCGAGCTACACGTACTGCGTTCCCCGGGCGAACGGAGAGTGTTATCCGGGGTCCCTCTTGGGCGAGGTCTACGTCAACTGCCCGCTCATCGATCATCCGGACTGTTACGGGCAGACCGCTTCCATTGAAGATCTGGGGGGACCGGTGAGCGACATTTGCGTGGGCAACCAGCACAGCTATGCCAATGCCGTGCTGGAGGCATCGGCCTCCCGAACCGACCGCTACGGACAAGCCGCCCGGATTTTGAGCACGCTCTCGGGAAAGAACAAATTGAATTATCCGTACTTCAGCTCCGTGGCGCTGCCAGACGGGTCGTGGGTGATCTGGAAATGGTGGCGCATGGGAGATTGGCGCTCTTACGACGTGATGGGCAAGCTGCCGCCGTTTCCCCCGATGGATTCCACCAATCGTGGCGACTTTGTGACTGTGAATCTGAAAGTCGGTTCGGTACCTCAGGGTGCGCAGACCGTCACGGTGCAGTTCGGCTACGCGGAAAACGGAGCGCCGGGGGACTTCCGCTGCACGACACGTCAGGAAGGATGCGTCAAGGGCTCACAGGCGGGCGACGACTACGGGTTTGCCGGGGACACGGTGACGGGCGTGGCATGCGCCGCGGGCTGCACCGTCGGGGTGCCGGCGATCCCGCAGCGGGTGCTGTATTACCGCTACCAGTATCGCGACGGATCGAACGCCGTGCTGGCTACGAGCGGGATGCAGGCCTTGGCGGTGCCGTAAGGCGGTTTTCCGCAGCCCGGCGCCCCGCCGGGAAGCGAATTCTTCCATGCCATACTAAGTCTGTGCAGACGCCTTCGGAGACGACGGACCGCCGGCAAGTTGCAGTGGTCGGCCTGGGATATGTGGGCTGCGTGACCGCGGCTTGCCTGGCGCACCTGGGGCACCAGGTAACCGGAATCGACCGGGACGAACACAAAGTGCGCAGCGTCCTGGAGGGCCGCGCGCCGTTCTACGAGCCGGGCTTGGAAGAGTTGGTGCGGGAAGGCCGGGCGGCGGGCCGGCTACATGCATCCACCGGATTGGCGGAGGGGTTGGCGGAGGCGGACATCGCCCTCATCTGTGTGGGGACTCCGTCGGAGAGGAACGGGAACCTGGGCCTGGAGCAACTGCGGCGGGTGTGCGCGGAGATCGCCACCGAACTGCCGCAGCGCCCGCGGCGGCTGATTGTGGCGGTGCGGAGCACGGTCTTTCCGGGGACCTGCGAGGAAGTAGTGATCCCGGCGCTGGGCGGCAGCAAGGGCGCGGCAGTGGTTTCGAATCCAGAGTTTCTGCGGGAGGGCAACGCCGTGCGGGATTTCTTGGAGCCCTCCCTGGTCGTGGTGGGCGGGGCGGAAGCCGCCGCCGTCCGGGAAACCGCCGCGCTGTACGCACCGCTGGGCACGGTGCCGTGCCTGGTTTCTCTGCGCACGGCCGAAATGATCAAGTATGCGTGCAATGTCTTTCACGCCTTGAAGGTGTCTTTCGCCAACGAGGTGGGCGCGCTGTGCGGAGAACTGGGCATTGCGGCGGGCGAAGTGATGGACACGTTGTGCCGGGATGAGAAGCTGAACATCTCCCGCGCCTACCTGCGGCCCGGGTTTGCCTTCGGCGGTTCGTGCCTGCCGAAGGACCTGCGGGCGCTGGTATACCGGGCCGGGCGGCTGGATCTCAAGCTGCCTCTGCTCGAGTCCGTACTCCCCAGCAACGAAGCTCATTTGCACCGCGGCATTCGCGCCGTACTGGACCTGCCCGCCGAGCGCGTGGGCGTGTTCGGGCTATCCTTCAAAGAGAATACGGACGACCTGCGGGAAAGCCCGGTGGTGTATCTGCTGGAACAACTGATCGGGAAGGGCCGGGCGGTGCGCGTGTTCGATCCGCACATCCGCCTGGAGGAGATTTACGGCAGCAACCAGCGCTTCGTGATGTCAGCGATCCCGCACATTGGCAAACTGATGGAGCCGAAACTCGAAGCCGTGCTGAAGTGGTGTGATCACCTGGTGATTACACAGAAGCCGGCAGCCTCGTTCGAGCAGATGATCGCGCAGAGCGGCGTGCCCCTGCTGGATCTGGCCAGCGCACTCCCCGCGCCGGCGCTGACGACCACGGGCACCCCGGCGTAACAGCCCGCTCTTTGCCCGCGGACCATGCCCCCTTGCTGTTCCACTTCACCCGGAATCCGCGGCCACCGAATGTACAGTTCATATTGACTCTTATGTACATATCGATGTACACTTCGGTGTGAAGCTGACGATTACCGAGTTTCGCAGAGACCTTTTCAAGCTGGTCGATAAGGCCATCGCCGGGGAGACGGTGGAATTTGAGCGTCACGGCAAACTGATCCGGCTGGTGGTGCCTGAACATGGGTCGTCTCGATTAGACCGGCTGACACCCCGGCAAGTCACGAACAACGCAATGAGCGAGAAAGAGCACCGGGCGGCTGACCGGAAACTGCAAGCGGAGATCCTGGCCGAGATGCAGAAAGACTGGGCGGAAATCTGATGATCTGCTATCTCGACACCGCCGTCGTGGTTTGGCTGGCGGAAGCGAATCTGGCCAAGCTGTCACAAAAGGCGCTCTCGCTGATCCAGACTGCCGACCTGCGCATCTCCCCCATGGCCTTCGTGGAATTGCAATATCTTTACGAGATCCGGCGCATTATCGTAACTCCGCAAGAGATTCTGGTGAAACTGAGCGCGGAGGTGGGCCTGACGCTTTGCGACCATCCGTTTCCGATCATTGCAGAAGTGGCTCTTGGAGAAACCTGGACACGAGATCCCTTCGACCGGGTTATCGTCGCTCACGCCAAGGCGAACGGTGCTGCGCCGCTACTGACAAGCGACGAAGCGACCCTGGCAAACTATCCGAATGCGAGATGGTGACTGATTCAAATAATGACCTACCTGCCTACCAACTCCCCAGACGGCGCCGGGAGCACAGACGGGCGATATGATTCGAGCTATGGAGCCATGCACGGAAGGTGATCTGGCCAAGGAGGCCAGCGATCCCGCACATGGGCAAGCTGATGGAGCCGAAACTCAAAGCCGTGCTAACGTGGTGCGATCACCTGGTGATTGCACAGAAGCCGGCGGCCCCATTCGCGCAGATGATCTCGCAGAGCGGCGTCCCCCTGCTGGATCTGGCCAGCGTGCTCCCCGCGCCGGTGCTGACGACCACGGGCACACCCGCGTACCAGCCCGCCTGAGGCGCTAAGATCAGTTTGGAAGAGCATGGGCGACAAACGCATTACGATAGAGCCCGGCAAGCGATCCGGCCAACCCTGCATCCGGGGCCTTCGGATCACCGTGTGGGATGTGCTCGGCTGGCTGGCGGCCGGCAGGAGTGAAGAACAAATCCTCGAAGACTATCCCGAGTTAGAGAAGGACGACTTCCGGGCAATCTACGAATACGCCGCGCGGGTAGGGCGGCGCGTTGCGTTGTGAAACTTCTCTTCGACGAGAACCTTTCCCGCAGGCTGGTCGTGCGCCTTGCGGATTTATTTCCTGGTTCTTCGCACGTTCTGCTTGAATCACTGGCTGAGAATCCTGACGCCAGCGTGTGGGAGTACGCGAAAGGGCAAGGCTTCGCTATTGTCACCGCCGATGCTGATTTCTATGAGCTTTCCACCACGTTCGGCCCGCCGCCGAAGGTAATCTGGTTGAGAGGGTGCGATTACCCCACAGCAGTTGCGGAACGCTTGCTTCGCGGCCAGGCGATCCGGGTGATGGAGTTCTTGGAGGATCCCGACGGGGCCGTTCTGATCTTGACACCGTAGCTCGCCATGCGCTCCTACGAGCATCTTCGTTTAAAGCCGTATGCTTCACCTTAATGCTACAGGCCCTGCACCCAATCACCGGTGCGCCTTCGCTCCCGGCGGCTATCCGCCGCCCGACGCAACCGGCACAGGTTGCCGCGGAGGGACGGCCGAGAAGATTCTGCCTACCCTTGTTCCGATGCGGATAAAGGGTTGTTCGATCAGGTGGAACAGGAGCACGGGGAACAGGCCGGCTGAAGCCAGGAAGACGGCGAACTGGAGTGGCCGCGGAATAGAGGCAAAACAGATAAAGGCCAGCCACAGAGAAATGCCGTGGGTCAGATAGATCCCGTAGGAATACCTTGCCACCAGGTGGCTGCCGCGGGTGAGGGGGCGGTTCGACAAGGTGTGAAAAAACGGCATCGCACCGCCTAAGAGCAGGCAGATCCACCAACCCATCTCGAAGCCGGGATGCAGCATGAAGGCGCAGATGAGGGCCAGGATCAGGATGGTCCAGGAGACCGCCGGAAGCCGTGGAACCACTTTCTTCGAGAGAGAGTACGCTATGACGCCCGGCAAAAAGTGGGGAACGAAGGTGAGCAGGCTGGCGCGGGCGACGAACCGGGGACCATACAACGCCGCTGGCAGAGACAACGCCCACAGACAGAACAGCATTCGCATGGAGCGCCACCGGGCCGCCAAAAAGAACAGCGGAGGCAGGAACAGATACATCTGCAATTCAAAAGGCAGGCTCCAAAGCTGGCCGATGATGGAGTCGGAAAATGTGAGGTTCTGGATCAGCAGCGCATTGGAGAGCAGCGTCAAGCGGTCAGTGGCGGCCGGCAGGATGCTGCCCGGCAGAATCCGGCCGGCGGGAACCCGCATCCAGACGACGAGCAGCACGCAGAACAGGCTCAGCGGGTAGATGCGGAAAGTCCTGCGAATGTAAAAATACAAACACTGGTTCAGCCCGGTGAATTTCCCCTGCTGCCTTTCCAGAGAGAGCATCAGCACGGTGCAGGTATGGACAAAAAACAAGAGAACGCCAAACCGGCCAAGCCACTCCAGGTCCCAGTCCAGGACGGACGGACGCGCCAGGAACTTGATGCTGTGATCCAGGAAAACCAGCAGGACAGCCGTGGCTCGCAGGAAGTCCAGATTCGTGGAATCCTGGGAAACCGGCAGACCGCGCATGGTGTTGGTCATGGGTGCCTGCAGCTCCCGCTAGGGGCGTTCGACCACGGCGCCCTTTGTGGCGGCGCGCACGGCGCTCATGTCGGCTCCGGGACTGGTACGGTCGCTGGCGGAACTCTTGTAGCGGCTGGAAGGAGCGAGTTGATAATCGCCTTCGCGGGCGTCGTAGCGGACAAAACCGATGGCTTGCAGATTCTTGGGAAAGAAGTTCGAGGAGGGGTAGTCCGAGGATGAGCCGCCGGTGATGAGATTATTCCGGAAGATTGCTCCGGGGGCATAGCGCTGGAGCACGGGAGTCCCGGCCCGAGTGCCACTGCCGGTCACCCCGTAGCGCGTAGCGCTCACAATGTTGTTGGTGAAGGCCAGGCGGACCTCCGGTTTGCCGTCGAACAGCAAGGACCACTGCCCCTGATCCAGAAGCACGGTGTTGTGATCGATGACCACGTCTTCGGCGGCATGCTCCAGGAGGAACCCCGGCCCCTTGCCGAGACCTTCAAACAGGTTGTGACGGATCAGGATCCGGGAAGCGTGGCCGGCGCCGCTGGTATCGTCCATGCCCAGAAAGGCCACTCCCGCCACGCTGTTGCGCACAATATTGTGCGTGAACGTGATGTCCTGAACGGCATTCCAGAGCATGGCTTTCTGCTGGGTGCGCACGGTAAACAGGATGGAGCAACCGCCCTGCGCATCCAGCCAGTCGTTCTCAAACACGTTTCCGTCGATCAGGACGCGCTGCGCGTTTTTGAGCTCCAGGTGATTCTTGACCGACCAATGTTTCCCTCCATAGGCGGGATCCGCGCGGTTCCAGCGGGGGGGTTTGAAGGCATGGTTGCCGCGGATCTCGATGTCGGACGGAATGATGTTCGGAATAAAGCCGACCGCCCCGCCGAACATGATATTCTCCCCGGACGCCTCCAGATAATTGTTGACGATTTTGAACGGGCCCGGGCCGTTCCACCCGGCAATGGCCTGGGTGTCGAAGCCCTCTCCGTGGATTTCCGAGATGTAGGAATCGATCACGGCCGTGCGGGCGCTATTCAGCGCGATGCCGCGGCTGACGTTCAAGGTGGGATTGCCGTGAATATAGCAGCGGTCGATGATAATGTCGCCGGGCACCTGGTCCAGAGAACTCTGGGCCTTGGTGGCGTCGCCGAGACCGATAATGCCGTAATTGATGGAAGGCTGCGGCTGGGCTTGCACCCCGATTTCGAGGCCGACCAGGCGGTAATGATGAGCGCCCGGCGCAGTGACAATGGCCGGCCCGGAGTTCGGAGTGAGGATTTTGGCCATGTGCCCGGAACTGGCCGGAGACACCCGCACGCCGCGCCGCAAGGAGGCTTCGGCATTCACCGTGCGGATCACAATCCATCCACCGCCGGAAGTTTTTGGCGGCAGAACGAAGCGCCCGGTGCACACGGTTCCCGGCGGGATTTCGATCGTGTCCCCGGGCCGGGCGGCATCAATCTGCGCTTGCAGGTTCTTGCCATCCGCGGCGACCGCGACCACCCGGCCGTGCTGTTCCGGCAGGTTGGTGTCCAGATACACCCGCGGGAGCGCGGGGCCGCGACTCTGCCCGTGGAGGGGCAGCCCGGCAGAGGCGAGCAGAAGGAAGAGCGTATTGCGCAGAGCGGGTCCGCGGACCGGTGTCATGGAAATCATTCGACTCATTCTTTGCGGAAAACGAACTCATTGGTGCCGAGGCTGCCGCCCGCGGTAATTAATCGGGTCAGCACAAACCCGCGCGCCCGATAGAAGTCGAAAATCCCCTCCGGACGGGCCACCTCGAAGGGATATCCACCTACCCAGTCGACCAGGTCGTGCCAGCGGGACATGCCCCGCGGGCGCATGCGGCCCTGCTCGAAGAATTGAAGAGGCCGTCCCCGCAGCACCCCCCGCAGCACAGGCCGCCACCAGAGCAGAAAAGCACAGGGCAGCAGCACCAGAAACCGGAAGGCCCCCGGCAGCGCATTATAGAATCGCTTTACGGCCATCCAGCGCCGGCTGCGCGAGCCCTGATCGTTATAAATGGAGACGAAGAGCATCCCCCCGGGCTTCACCAGGGGAACCAGGTTGGCGAGCGCCTGCCACATGTTCCCGGTGTGATGCAGCACACCCCAGGAGTAGACGATGTCGAACTCGCCGAGCTGCTTCAGATACGCCTGATCCAGCACGGAACCCTCCTCGACGGTCCAGTCCGGATCGCCGGGATACAAGGTTTGCCGCAACGTGCGGGTGCAGGCCACCGAGTTGGGATCGTAATCGAAGGAGTGCACGCGGGCGCCGAGCCGCCGCGCGCAAAGGCTGAAGAGGCCGCTGCCCGAGCCCGCATCCAGAAACCGGCGGCCATTCAGGTCGCGGGTTTCCAGCATATCGCGCAGCGAGTCTTCCGCCAGGCGAATGCGTTCTTCGCTGAGCCGGCTCAGAAAATCCCGCCAATTTGCGCCAAATTCGAAACGCTCGCCGGCTTTGACTTCGGCGGCATGAGAACTCATTCCGCGCACAAACCTCTTTCTGAATGTAGCAGGCTTGCCGGGGAAGTTGGCCCCGCGCGGTATCACGAGGGTGCGATGGAGATCAATCCCGCATTGCTGGCCGCGGCGCCGACCGTAACGACCAGGGGGTAATCACCGGCGGGGAGCGCCGGCACCAGGACATCCACCTGGCAGACGCCCACGGTAAAAGGGGTGAGTCCGGCAAAAGGCACTTGCGCGCTCTGACCGCCAACCGTCACGCTGACGGGCTGCATCGGCTGGGAGAGCGGCTGGCCGGGCGCCCAGGCGCCGGTGTTCAAGGAAGGACTGACTGGGCCCTGCCCGGTCACATAGACGGTGAGAACGCTGCCCGGTGGAGCCGGATGCGCTGGACCGTTCGCGCTGTAATCCTGATTGACGGCCAGGGCGTAGTTGGAGCCGTAGCTGGTCAGGTACAGACCTGGGGCGGCGGAGGCAATTTGAAACGCAAACGGCGCACCGGAGATGCCGGACACGGTGACCACGGCGACGCCCGGGCCGGGCGGCAATTCAAACGGCACCTGCGCGTTGATCTGCCCGGCGTTCACCGATAGCAAGGGGGCCGGCAGGCCATTGAAGGTGACCTGCGTATCGCCCAGGCCGGCGGGCAGGGGATTCAAGAAAGCAGTGAACGGCAAGGCCGAAAAATTGGCTCCAAACAAAGAGACGATGGATCCGGGAGCGACGGGGGCCGCTGCCAGGCTGGCCGCGTTCAACACGGAGGCGACCGCGGGGGGCTGCGAGGGAATCTGGCCGGTGACGGAGCCAGCGGTGGCCTTGCCGACCGCGTTGACATCCGCCCCAAGGTCGACCTGGTCGGTTCCGGCGGCTTTATAGGCGCTGTTGGCCCCGAGGGTGTAGATACCGTATTGGTAGTTGGTAAAGCCGATCGCCGTCCAGCTTGCGGGGAAGAAGTTGCCGCCGGTCGATCCGTAGGCGCTGGCAGTGCCTTTGACGAGAACGTTATTGGTGACTACCGCGTTGGTAGTGTATTTCGCCAGAGCGGCCGTTCCACCCGAGCCGTCGCCGAAGATGTCCCCATGCATCAGGTTGTTGGTGATGGTCAGGTTGACGTTGGTGTCGTGCATGTAGACGGCGTTCCGGTCATTGAACCCGGTGTTGTGGTCTATGGTGACATCCTGGCTGTGCTGGACCTGGAACAGCCAGCCGTAGCCCCCCCAATTGACAATGGAAATGTCATCCATGAGGTTGTTCCGGAACAGGATGCGGGCGGATTGCTGGCAGGCCAGGTTGGACGGGCCGCAAATGTCGTCCATGCCCAGGACGACGGCTACGACGCTCACATGCCGGACGAGGTTATTGGTGACGGTCACATCCTGCACCACAGACCATAGCTGCTGCTGGCTGGTGATGCGGGCGGTAAGGAGCATGGCCACGCCGCTCTGCGCCTGCTCCCAACAGTATTCGAAAATATTGCCGTCGATTAAGACACGCTGCGCGTTCTTCAACTCGAACAGATTCTTGACCAGCCAGACATTCCCGCGGCGCGGCGGGGAGGCGGATCCACCGGATGCGCCGGTATCGGTAAACGAGGGATTCCCGGTGACGGTGTAGGAGGTCCAGTTTCTGGAACTGGCGGACGGCGGATCGCTGGTGCGGTAGATCTGATAGGCGGCCGCCGTCCGGGAATCGGTACTGTCTCCGTAGGAGACCGGATTCCAGGTCAAGGTGACGCTGTTCTGGCCGGCAGCGAGGGGAACGCTGATTTCCGCGGAGGGATCGGACCCCAGGTTCTGCCCCGAGTCGCCCAAACCGGAGGCGGCGAGCACATAGTAATAGGTTGTGCCGGACGTCAGGCTGCCGCTGCTGCCGGCGGTGGCGGAAATTCCTTGCGGCTTGGGGATGATGCTGGAACGCCAGCGGATCGGCTTGGCGAAATAGTTGTGCCGGAACTCGATATCGGAAGGGACCAGGTTGGGGATCTGTGTGGCGGCTCCGCCGAACATGATGTTCTCACCGGACGCCTCCAGGTAGTTATTGACGATTTTGAACGGGCCGGGGCCGTTGTATCCCAACAGCGCCTGAGTGTCCTGATCAATGGCGTGGAATTCGGAGATATAGCTGTTAATTACGGCGGTGGAAACGCTGTTCAGGACAATGCCTTGCTTGCAGTGACAGAGGACGGCGCCGTGCACATAGTCGCGGTCAAAAATGATGTTGGACGGGAGCTGGGCGACCGTGTTGCCGTCCCCCAGGGCGACGAGCACATAATTCAGTGGAACCTGCGGCGCCACAGCGATTTCGACGCCCATGACGCGGTAGTTTTGGGCGCCCGGCTCGGTGACCAGGGCAGGGTTCTCGTCCGGCGTAACGATCTTGGGCATGGCCGCGGCGTAGGAGGGATTGACGCGCTGGCCATCCCCCGGCAGGTCGGCCATGTCCGAGGTGCGGATGGTGATCCAGCCGGAACCCGAGTCTTTTTGCCGCAGCGTGAAATGTCCCGTGAAGGTGGCTCCTGCCTGGAGCACCACTTCGTCACCGGGGGAGGCCTGGTCCAGGGCGTGTTGGAGGTCGCCGCCCGCGTTGACTGCGATGCTGTTCCCGGTGGGCGGGACGTAGGTGGTATCGAGAAAGACTTGTGGCGGCGCCGGCAGATTCGGTCCGCCGTCCGGCAGAGCCGGCAGGGGAGTGAGAACAAGCAGCGCAAAAAACAGGGAAAATGCCTTGAATGGAAACGGCTTAAGGCGCATGCGCGCTCCCCCATCGCTCGGTTACTTCACCCAAGAATAGCATGAGGGAGGGGGGAGCACAGGGTTGCCGAATGGCAGTTCCGTACCGGTCGCCGGTGGCCCAGATGCGGTTTTTCCGGATTCAGACAATGAGCGCGGCGAAGTCCCGCGCAGATATAATGCGCGTTCCCTGGTGGCTGGCGAGAGCGAGCAGGCCGCTCTTATCGCCGGTCACGAGATAATCGGCCTTACCCGCTTCCGCCAGGGCAAGCAGATAATCGTCCTCTGGATCGGGCGAGCGTTCCACCGAAGGCAGCGTACTCACGTCCTCGGCAAGCCTTTTGATCAGATTGACCAGGCGGCCGGCTTGGTGTGGTTTGACGAGTGCGGCGATCCGCGGCTTTTGCAGCGTGGAGCGTAGCTCGTCAACAGACTCCGCGCAGGTCAGGAGCGTAAATTTTCCCTCCAACCAGGCATCGATGATGGCAGCGGGCCGGCCGCCAGGGGCGATCATGGCGGATACCAGGATATTGGTATCGAGCACCACGCGCATCAGGCTTTGTCAGCCTTCCTCTTGGCACGGCGCTCGGCGCGGACTTCCGCGACCGCTTCCTCGACCATGCGCTGGATTTCGTCCGCGTCGGCATCGGCGTTGCGTGCTCGGATGTCCTGAATGGTGCGCTGCAGCAGGCGCCATTGAACAGCCTCTTCGACGAATTTCGAAAGGTCGCCCTTTTTCATGCCCTGGGAGCCCAGAAAGCTGCGCAGGGAGAGGTCGGTGTCTTTCGAGATCTTGATATTCCAGCGGACGGCGTCCTGTTCCATACGGCACCTATACACTCAGACAGATAAACACCTATACATCCATTATGGGCCGGAACCAAGTCTGCTGAGATCGTGCTTGGCCGGGTGCTCAAAAACGGCAAGGCGATGGCCGCCTATCCGGTATGATAGCGGGGGTGAACCTGCGGCAAACCGCTCAGCTTGCGGGAGCCTGGCGCGACCTGTGGAACGAAGCCCGCTGGCGATTTTCCGGGGAGGGGAGCGCCGCGGGGCCGATCTCGTTTCCGCTCGAAGAGGAACGGCTACGAAACCTCGAGATCCGGTGGCCGGTGACGTACCAATGGGCCGGCGCGGGGCGCTTCGTGGAGGGTCTGGCCCGCGGCCTGCGGCGCTTTGTGACCGTCCGGAGCGCGGAGATCCCACAGACCTATCGCGGCATCGTCCAGCTCCAGGCGGTCTGGCGAGGCAAGACCTTCGGGGTCACGATTGATTATTCGGACTTCCGGGACCAGATCGACGAGAACTGCCTGAGCCAATCCGCGGTGTATTTCAAGATGCAGTACCGCCGCGAAGGGTACTCCCGGGGGGAGGCCGGGAAGATCGTTCCGGGCGGATACATCAACGGGCACCCGAGGATTTATGAATACCTGCCGCATGTGCGGCGGGCGGCAGACAGCCAGACTCCGCGCTACCAGGTGTACGGTCGGTTCGGGCTACAGTTCGAAGCGCGGCGCAAAGCCGTCGAACTACTGGAGCGCCAGACCGAGTTCCGGTATGAGGGCGGGTTGAAGATGGTGCGCTACAGCCGGTTTTTGCTGGAGACGGCTGCCGCGCAGATCTGCATCGATCTTCCAGGCTACGGCGATCTGTGCAGCCGGCTGGCGGACTACCTGGCGGTAGGCGCCTGCATCGTGGGGCCACGGCACGGGAGCGTACTGCACGTGCCGCTCGAAGACCGGAAGCATATCGTCTACGCCCGGAGCGATCTTTCGGACCTGGTGCCCCTCTGCAAACACTACCTGGAGAACCACGAGGAACGGGACCGCCTGCGCCGCAACGCCCGGGAGTATTTCGACCGGTATCTGCACCGCGAGCAGCTTGCGGCGTACTATCTGCAGCAGTGCCTGGCGCGGCTCGAATAGCGCGGGCGCGGGCTCAGTCTTTCCGGTAAGCGCCCAGCATGAAAAACTGCTCTTCCTCGCGCGGAAACGGGCTGCGCAGGGGCGCCTTCAACTGGTAGCCGAATCCGGCGCCCTCCAGCAGACTGAGAAAGCGGCCCAAGCGGTCCTCCCGGGGAGCCATGTGATGGTGGTATTCGAAGACCATCTGCCGGATGCGCGAGATGGCGCCGGATTCCACCAGGTCTTCCACCACCGCCTCCTCGGCGCCTTCGATATCGATCTTGGCGAAATCGACCGGGCCTTCCACGAACGTGGACAACCGCACGGTGCGAACCGGGATCACGCTCGACCGGCGGGTGGACGCCGAGTCTTCGCGGAGACTGGAAACCAGCGACTCGGGGCCGTGCGAGTAGAACGGCAATTCCCCCTCGCTGCGGTACACCGCCAGGTTGTGCGCTTCGACATTGGTCCAGCCGTTCCGCTCACAGTTGAGCTTCAGCAGTTTGAAATTCTGGGGATCCGCCTCGAAGGCGCGCACCCGGGCGTGCGGGTAGTGGGTCAGCAGGTAGGAGATGGCCAGGCCGATATTGGCGCCGCAATCGATGATGGCCGGCTGCGCTGTATCCGCCGTAAAAAAATAGACTTCCGCCAGGTAAATTTCTCGGAAAGAAAACGCAAAAACATCGTAATTGCGAAAGCAAATGGTATGTGACCACAGCTTTTCCTGTGTGATTTTCCGGCCCAGCCAGTGGACCAGGAACTCTCGTTTGCATTCGATGCGAAGGTACGTGGAGAGCATGGCAAAGCGCCCCAGCCGGTTGCCGTTGCGCAGAATCAAAACCATTCCCTTGAAAAGCTGCCCGGCCCATCGCAAAAAAGAACCCCGATTGGAAGTCACTGCCTGGCAGGCTAGCAGGATCGCGGGCGCATTTTCAAGGCGCGGGGTTTCTTTGCCAAGCCTTGCGAAGGGTGCCAGTCCTGTCCGATACTGGGCGTAGATCCGTACGAATTGTACGAACAGTACACTATCTATGACACGCCTCAATGTCTCCAAAGCGCGAGAGGAGTTTCCCGACATCGTAAACCGCGCTGCCTACGCGAAGGAGCGGACCATTGTCTCCCGCCGGGGGAAGGACCTGGCCGCCGTCATTCCGATCGAAGACCTCCGTCTCCTGGAGCGTCTGGCCAAGGAGGAGATGGACCGAATCGACATGGAAGACGCCCGTGCTGCACTGAAAGAGGCAGAAGAGAAAGGGACTGTTCCGCTCCGTGATCTCATGCGGGAACTGGGGGACTGAGTCCTGGCCTACCGCGTTGAAGTGACTCCCGCCGCGGAGAGAGACCTCCGCAAGCTCGATCCTCATATCCGAAATCAAGTAAGCTGAGACCTTCTCCGCCTGGAGAGGATGATCCGCGTCCGCATGGGGTGGAAAGGATGGAGACGAAGGAGAAGCTTTACCGCGTTTATGTGGGGCCGGGGAGGAACTATCGCGCCATTTATCAGATTCGGGATGAAGTTCTCCTCGTCCTCGTGGTGAAGGTGGGAGACCGGAAGGAAGTGTACCGCCGGGTGAAGTGAAGCCGGCCGGAGGGGAGTGCGAGGGCGTCCGATCAGGAAGCCGGGCGCTCGCGCAGCAGGTAGCGGCGGCGAAGGTCGTAGGCGCGATACAGGAGCCCCGGGGCCAGGCGCATGAGTTGGAGAGCCAGGCGGTAAGCGGGTTTGCGGTAGTAGAGATTGGCCTGCCGGAGGCACTCCAGGGCCGCGGAGTAATCCCGGGCGGCGAAGGTCTGGCGGGCTTTTTCGAGGTTCAGATCGGCACGCTCGCGGAGCATCTGCCGCTCTACGGTATCCGCTTCGCCGGGAGTGAGGGAGAGGTCGCGGCGGATCTTCTCCAGCACGCGCAAATACCCCTCTTTCATGGCGATGCGGTCGGCGGAGAGACTGCCGGCGGTGCGCCGGTAGCGCGCCAGCACACGCCGCTGGTAGGCGATCCGGCCGCCCTGTTTGGCAATGCGCAGCCAGAGGTGCGCGTCCTCGGCATGGCGAAACGATTCTTCGAACAGGCCGGCGCGCAGAACAGCGTCGCGGCGCACCACCGTGGTGTGGAGGAAAACGGTGCACTCGCACAGGACCAATTTTTGGAAAGTGACCTCGCCGGTGGAAGGACAGAGTTCCATGGCGGTGCGGCCGGCCAGGGGCGAGTCCCCTACAAAGCGCGTATCGGCGTAGAGCAGGTCAATGGACGGATCCTGCCGGAGGACGGAGAGCTGGGAGGCCAGGAAATCGGCCTCCCAGGCATCGTCGGCGTCCAGAAAGGCGATCCAGGGGGCGCGGGCGGTGCGGATGCCCGTGTTGCGGGCGGCGGAAGGCCCGCCGTTTTCCTGCACCACATAGACGATGCGGGGACGATAGGGCTCCAGGGCGCGCTCGAGCGCGGGGGTATCCGGTGAGCCGTCATTCACGACGATGATCTCGTAGTCCGTGAAGGTCTGGGCCAGCACGGAGTCGAGTGCTTCGCCAATGTAGGCTGCGGCGCGGTAGGCGGGAATCACCACGCTGACCGCGGGAGAAGGCGCCGGACTGTCTTCCGCGCGAAGCACGACTTCAGTATAGGGCAGGGTCGGAAAGTGTCAGGCGATCCCAGGAGAAATCTTCCAAACCGCCGCGCAGCGCGGTTTCCTGAGACACCGCCTGGTCGATGGCAGGGAGCAGGGCCGCCAGGTCTTCCAGGTTTTCGGGGAGGGCGGCATGGGCCACGCGCATTTGCCGGCCGAATTCCACCACCTTGTGATCGTAGGGGAGCAGCAGGCAGGGCCGGTGAAACGCCACCGCCAGCACAGCGGCGTGCAGACGCATGGCCACCACGCAGCCGGCTCCGGCCACGCAGCGCGCCGCCTCCGGCAGGTCCCCGGACCAGGGCCGCATCGTGGCGCGTCCGCGGTTGCGCATGTGGGCGGCGATCCGCGCGTGTACCTGGTTGTCGTCGTTCCCCGCGGCGGACTGGAAGGGAAGAAATACAATCTCCAGGCCGTGATGTTCCACCAGGTGATCCAGGATGCCGGCCATGCTGCGGACTTGCTGCTCGCCGAAAGCGAATTGTTGGAAAGCATCCGGGTTGTTTCGCAGGCAGACGACAGCGTAGGGGTTGCCGGCGGGCGGTGCGATGCGCTCTTCGAGATAACGCTCGAGGGACAAGACAATGTCCGGGGCGTATTTGGCGGGAGCGTGAAACTCGCGGCAGAGGTCCAGCGAGCGCTGGTCCCGGACGATGATCTTCCGGCACCGCGGTAAAGCCCAGGCGAGCAGTCGCCGGCCCAGGGAGGTGTGCGGCCGGCCGATGCCCACATTCACCAGATAAACCGGTTTGCGGAACAGGATGGCCAGCAGGATCTTTTCCAGGGTGAAGAGGAAAGTCCTCCAGCCGCGGTCGTCGCGAATCAGGTCGCCGCCGCCCACGATTAAGCCGTCGTGGCCGAGGATGGCCCGGACCACTCGCAATGCCCGGCCGCGCAGCCAGGCATCCACCCAGGACCATTCGCCCAGCAGCGGCACATTGCGGACGGCCGGAAGGCCGAAGCTCCGCTGGATCTCCTCTGGAAATTCCGACAACACCGTGATGCTTACCTGTTGCCGGGCCAGCCATTTTTGCAGGCAGAACAGCATCATATCGTCGCCCAGGTTGTGCGCGCCATAATAGCCCATCAACAACATCCGCCTGGCCGGCATGGGGGACCCTTAGGCGGTTTCGCGCAGGGCAAGCTGCGGCTGGATCTTTTTCCACAGCATCCGCCGCTCTTCCGGGCTGAAGGCCAGCATCCAGGCCGTCGGTGCGTAAAGCAGCGCGGAGACAGCGCCGATGGCCACGAGGACTTTGTAATCCGGCGCGATGATCCGCAGGGTGACGAAATACGGAAGAATCAGCGCCGCGGAGGAAGCCGCCAGCGTCCGGCCCATCTGCCGCATATAGCGGAGATAGGAAACGCCGGCCACGCGGCAGGTGTAGATGGGTTGGACCAGAAGTTTAACGAGGATCATGGGGATCGCCGTTCCCAAGGCGACTCCGACAATGCCCAGGCGCCTGGCCAGCAGGATACTGAGGACCAAATTGGCCACGCCTTCCACCGAATTGAACAGAGCGAAGAAGCGGTGCCGGGAAATCCCATAGAGCAGGCTGACTGAAGGCGCCTGCCACTGCGCGGTGAGACACCCCGCGACCAGCACTATCAGGCAGGGATAGGCGTTGAGATAAGACGGGCCCATCCAGCGCGTGATGAAGGCCTTGCCCCACGCCAGCAGGCCAAAGCCCACGAACGTGGAAACGGCCACGGAGAGTTTGCTGGCAAACAGAAAGGTGCGCTGCAAGGCGGCGAAATCGCGGCCGCCCTCCTGGCGGCTGAACACGGTATGGAAAACCCCCATGACGGCCAGCATGAACTCGATGAAGTACTGCGTCATGGTGCCGGCGATGCGATAGTGGGTGACCGCCGCCACGCCCACGAAGGCGGCCACCACCAGGGCGTCCACCTGGAAGCGGAGGACGTCCGCCAACTGCGCGATGAAGCTGAAGGAACTGTATCCGAACAGGGTCCGGACCATCTTCCGGCTGCGGTACCTGGGATCCAGGCGCAGAAAGGGCAGGTCCCGGAACGAAAAGTACGCATATAATCCCATGCCCGGCAGGCTACCCAGCAGACTCGCCCAGGCAAGCCCCAGGATGCCGTGGCCGATCAGCAGGACGGCCACCATCAGGCCGCTGCGCAGGAGCAGGGTCAGCAATTCCAGGGCGGCGGTGCGGTCGTACCGCAAGTGGGAGTTGAGCACCCCGACAAAGACGCGCACCGGGAAACCCAGGGCGGCGGTGAAACTGGTGATCAGCAGGAGTTTGGAGAGCAGTTGCGCATCGTGCGGGTTTTTGGTGAAGGCGGGCCCCACGGCCGCCAGGACGGCTCCGGCGGCCAGCACCAGGACGCCGATGCACAGGTAGACCAGGAGCGCGGTGTTGAAGACCTGGTTACACTCCTCCAGGTCCTCGGCGCCGAGGGCTCGTGAGAGGTGCCGGGTGACCGCGGTGGAAAGGCCCAAGTCCATGATCCCGTAGTAGTTGATGAAAGTCGCCACCAGCGTCCAGAGGCCGTACAGCTTGTCGCCCAGGGTGTGCACCACGAAGGGCATCATCAGGAACGACACCACGGCCGCAGCCACCAGGTTCGTGACCCGTAACGCCGAGCCGAAGGTCAGTTTGCGCGCGGTGACGGACATCGGTCAGGCGGCCCCGATCGGCCGGGAGGATGCACGCGCCTGCGTGCACGATTCAGGGGCGGCAGGCGGCGCGGCGTCAGCGTTCGGTGTTCGGCAGAACGAGAAATCGTGGCTTCGGTTCACTTTTCGATCTCGACAAGCGCGGAGTCGAGCGCAGGGAGCAGCGTAGGCAGCTCCTCTACAACGGTCGTCCAGACGATGTTTAGATCCACATCGAAGTAGGCGTGAATGAGGTGGTTTCGCATTGAAACGGTCTTCGCGAAAGGGATGGACGGGAACCGCCCCCGAGTTCCTGGAGTCACTTTTGAAGCAGCCTCGCCCAGGATCTCCAGGCAGTGGGTGAGCGCCATCTTCAACATCATGTTGCGATCGAGGCTCGGACCGTGTGCGCCCCGCCGCCATCTCCAGGGCGGCTGCTGCCGCCTCCCGCATGTGGCGCAGCCGGATGGCGTCAGGATTCGGCATAGATGACCAGCGCGCCGCGAATCACCTCGTCGCGGAAGTACCGGCTTAAATCCATGGGGGTGCGCAAGTCGATTTTCCGTCCGGCGAGCAGCCGGCTCAATTCCTCCTCGATGTCTGCAAGTCGAAAAAAACCGACGTGCTCTTCCGGCCGGAATTCCGCGAGGACATCGATATCACTCGATTCCGAGAAGCGGCCGGTGAGCACGGAGCCAAACAGGGCAAGCCTCCGAATCCCGTTGCGCCTGCAAAGCTCGCCGATCCGGGCCTCCGGGATCTCGATCTGCGCCACCGTCATATTTCTCCAATTATGGCTTAGACCGCCGCCATCGCGCCGCGCGAAGCTTGGCACCCAGGCGGCGCCTCTATGCCGGTGGCATGGCCGGCGTAATTCGGGTTATCACGCTTGGGGCGGGGGCCGGCGGCGCGGCGGGCTCTTCCAGTTGCCGGAACCAGAGTTCCAGCATCAGCAGCGGCCACAGCCAGCGCTTGTTGTTGCGGCGGCCGCGGTCATGCTCCTGAAGCAGGTACTCCAGAAACGCCGGGGAAACGATTTGCCGGTCCAGAAAGCGGGGCGAGCGCAGATGATCCCAGACAAAGCTCCGCAAGGGGCCGCGGAACCACTCGCCTAGCGGCACGCCGAATCCCATTTTGGGGCGGTTCCACACCTCCGGCGGCAGGCGGTCCGCCATAGCCTGGATGAAGATGTGCTTACCCTGGCCGTTGTGGATCTTCCAGGTGTGCGGCAGAGCGACGGCCAGGGCAGCGAGTTCCTGGTCGAGCAGGGGGCAGCGCACCTCGAGCGAATTAGCCATGGACATGCGGTCGACTTTCACCAGCATGTCGCCCGGAAGATTTACCGCAGTTTCGAAATACAGCACGCGGGAAAGGGCGTCGGCATCCGCGGGCGGCAAGAAATCGGCCAGGATACGTTCCAGGTAGCCGGCCTCGGCGGGCAGCATCCACTCCGGCCGCAAGAGTTCCTTGCGCGAGTAATAGCTCAGGAAGTTGCGCTCGAAATACCGTTCGAGGGCCGACCCGCGGCTGAGCATGCGGAGATAGTTTTTCCCGTAGGCGCTGTAAGGCAGCCACTCCGCCACCCGGGAAAGGGCCCCCCGCAGAGACCCCGGGAGCCGGTCCAGGGGTTGCGACCGCAACACGGCCGCAAAGCGTTCGTAGCCCGCCAGCAGCTCGTCGCCGCCGTCGCCGCTCAGGGCCACCTTCACATAGCGCGCGGCGAATTCGGAGACGATGAACGTGGGGATGGCGGAGGAATCTCCGAAGGGTTCATCGAAGTGCTGGACGAGGCGGGAGATGAGATCGACAGCGTCCGGGCGGACCAGAATCTCGTGATGCTCGGTGCCGTACTTGCGGGCTACTGCCGCAGCGTAAGGCAACTCGTTGTAGCCGGTTTCCGCAAAACCGATGGAAAAGGTTTTCACGGGATCCCGGCTTTGGAGGGCCATGGAAGCGACCACGGAACTGGAATCGATGCCGCCGCTCAGAAAAGCGCCCAGCGGAACGTCGGCGATCATGCGGATGCGGACAGCTTCGTCGAACACCTGCCGCAGGCGGGTGCGGGCCTCCGAGGCGGAAAACTCTGCCGGGGGAATTGCGGCAGGCACTGCGGGGCGCCAATAGCGGTCCTGCTGGAGTGCGCCGTCTGCGGTGTAGGACAGCCAGCAGCCCGGGGGGAGTTTGCGGATGGCTGCGAAAGGGCTGTAAGGATCCGGAATGTAGGCGAATTGAAAATACAGGCGCAGGGCGTCCCGGTCGAGGTCCAGGGGAACGCCTGCCGCACGCAGACATTTCAACTCGCTGCCGAAAAAGAGTCCATGCGGCAGAGCGGCGTAGTACAGCGGCTTTTTCCCGAAGCGGTCGCGGGCCAGAAGCAAGCGGCGCCGCCGCGCGTCCCACACGGCAAAAGCGAACATGCCGCGCAGGCGGGAGATCCCGGCAACTTCCTCCTCCTCGTACAGGTGAACCAGCGTTTCGGTGTCGCTGTTGGTTGCAAAACGGTGGCCTTTTTGCGCCAAATCCCTGCGTAATTCCTGGTAATTGTAAATCTCGCCATTGAAAACCACCTGGATGGAGCTGTCTTCGTTGCCGATGGGCTGATGCCCGGTGCTCAGATCGATGATGCTGAGACGGCGCATGCCGATGGCGCAGGGACCGTGCACGTAATACCCTTCATCGTCAGGGCCGCGGTGGCGAATTTGATCGCACATGGCCCGCGCGACGGGATATGGCGCTTCCCCGTTTTGAAGAACAAAGCCGGCAATGCCGCACATAAGGTCACAAGCGGCACCGATCCAAGCCGCGTCGTTTCATTGTCGCTCAGATCTTTAGCGGCTTGCCGACGCGCAGATACCACACGGCTCCATTCCCGAACCGGTTCCCGGCTCGCAGGCTTTGTAAACGATTTGTAATGGTTGTAGAATCGCGTTGGTCCTCGGATCGTGTGCGGGGTCTGTATGGGTCCGGCGAAACCGGTTGAGGTAGTTGAGTATGGCGTAGGCAAGAAGGGCTTTCAAGACGTCGCCAGCTATGACCGACGCCGGTACACCGGCCCTGCCAACGAGTACAAGCAAAAGGTCATGGCGAATGCCTACCGGCGGCTGATCGGCAGCCTGGCGGGCAAGCGGATTCTGGACGTGGGGTGCGGCACGGGTCGTGGCGTAACCGATTTCGCCCGCGACGCGCGGATGGCAACCGGCTGCGACGCATCGCTGGACATGCTGTCGTTCGCCAGAGAGAAGGTATCCGGCAGGCAGAACTGCTGCTTCGCCGCCGCCTATGCCCAAAGCCTGCCCTTTAGCAATGGCGTCTTTGACGTCGTCACCGCGCTCAACTTCCTGCATTTGTTCAGCCTGGAAACCCAGAAGGCCATGGTTGCCGAAATGAAGCGGGTGGTAAAGCCGGGCGGCATTCTGGTCCTGGAATTCGACAACGCCCTACACGGTTTGGGTATCGGGCTGTACAAACGGTGGTTCGGCGATGAGCGCGGTTCGCTGCCGGGTGAAATCCGATATCTGCTCGGCGGCCGGGTTCGAATTACGCATATCTGTGGAGCTGTATACCCGGTTGTGTGGAGGTGGCTGTACCGCTTCCCCCGCTTCTCCCTGCCGTTGGAGAAGGCCGCCTATCATGCGCCGCTGAATCGATTCTCTCACCGCATCTACTACCGGCTGATCAGACAAGGGTAAATGCGCCATGCCATCTCCCCCGGGCCAGTCCGCAGCGCTGCTGATGGGATGCGCCCTCCGGCGGCTTCGCGAGGAAGGCGAGCGATATTTCGAGCCGGCCAGAATCGATTTTCAGCCCGTTCCATCCGTCCAGGGCGCCGGACCGCGAGTGCTGCAAGTGCAGGTTCGCAATAGCGCGCGGCCGTGCAACGTCTTCATCAAGAGTTTCTTGCCAGCGGACGAGAGCCCGGAATCGCTTTGTTTGGCACGCGAACGGCTGCGGCGGGAATATGCGGCACTTGTCCAGCTTCATGCGATGGCTGCCCGCCATCCCGGGCTGTCGGTGAGCCGTCCCATCGCGTGCTTCCCGGAAGAATTGTGCATGGTTACCGAACAAGTCCCTGGCGTGAAGTTGCGAAGCCTGCTCCATTGGCGCAGGCCGTGGCAATCGCCGGAAATGTGGACCAGGAAGTTGCTGCCCGTTTTTGGAGGCCTGGGAACCTGGGTCGGGGTCTTTCAGCAATGTGGCGCTGCCGGAGGGCGGCTGTCACTCGGAGCGCTGCAGACTTACCTGGAAACCAGGCTGCAAACGCTGCAGCAGCGCTTCCCGGGGCTGCTCGGAGCCTCCGAGCGAATTTCTATCTTGCGTCAGTATGAGAGGCTCAGCCGCGAGGTGGATGCGGAAGATCTTGCAGAGGTCAGTGTGCACGCCGACTTCTGTCCGGATAACGTCGTGGTGAACGGCGCGGAAGTCACCGTGTTGGATTTTGAGATGACACGCACCGGCGCGAAGTATTCCGATGTGAGTCACATGTACATGCACATCGACAATCTGAAGGTGAAGCCGTGGATTGGCCGCGTTATTGCGCAACGCTTCCAGGATGCCATGTTGCAAGGCTATGATCCGGCGCTGAAGCGAAGCCGGCCGATGTTTCAGTTATGTCTGCTCATTAACGTGGTCTGTCACTTTGCCCGTCTTGCCACGACCAAGCTCTCACTGAGAGAGACGTTGCAGCACAAGTATCTTTGGAAGAATCACTGGCATTGGCTCACATCTCTGGGCCGCGCCAACAGCTAATCGAGCCTAATGGGCGCGCCGCCGCGGCAGCAGATGCGGGACGCCGCTGAGCCAGGCCTCGAAGTCGGCCGGCGTGGAGCGCATGCCGTCCATCAAGCGGGGGAGAAACAGCGGATGGCTGCGCGGCGAGGCCAGGCCCGGGTCGCACGTGACCGCGCTCACAATGCCCGCCTCTCGCATCCATTCCTCGCGCGCCTGGTGATACCAGCCGCTGGGATAGCAGAAGTGCCGCGCATCGTGGCCGGCCGCCGCGCGGATCAGACCGCAATTCTCGCGGATTTCCCGCTCGAAGGCTTCCCGGCTGTCCGGCAGGTGATGGCGGTGCGTGTGGAGTTGCAGGTCGACTCCGGCGTGCGCCAGGGCGGCAGCTTCCTCGGGGCGCATGATTTGCAGGATCCGGCTGGCACACAGCCGTTCGTAGTCCACCGCCAGGCGGCGGGCCAGCTCGGCGGTAAGGGCGTCCTTGCCCGCCGCATCCAGGGCACGCTGGCGCGCGTAAGCGGTCAGGGCTGCCAGCGCCTGCTCGCGGCCGGAAGCATCCAGCGCCAGGGGAGCGGCCAGCACTTCCGGCCATTCCAGGCGTTGCCCGCGTGCCTTCCACAGCAGGTAGGACCAACCCAGTCCGGGTAGCGGCCGTGGGCGGCCGGCATAGTAGGTGGTCCAATATACCGTCGCCGGGTAGCCGAATTCCCGCAAGACCGGCCAGGCGCGGCAGGCGAAATCCGCCATGCCGTCATCGAAGGTGAGGGCCACGCTGCGGGGCGGGAGCGTGCCGGCGTACAACCGTTCCACCGCTTCGCCCAGGGGCAGCACGGTGCAGCCACCTCCGCGGATGGCCTCCAGTTTCCGGCGCAGGCGCTCCTGGGTGAGGAAAAGCGTGGGCGCCCATTCGTGCTCGTCTTCCATGGAGACGCCGTGATACCCGAGAATCAGCAGCCGGCGCGAACGCCAGGCGCTGTTCTTCAGCAGGGTTTGGATTCCGGCCGCGCGGGAAAAAGCCAGAACCAGGTGTTTGGCGGTCCGGGGGAGACTCACTGGTTTGCCATTATAGATTGCCGGGCTCCAGGAACCCCGTATAGATGGCCTCCATCCGCGCGACCACGGCGCGGCGGGAGAAATTCGTGGAGACAAATCGCGTGGCTGCGCGGGCCAGGGATTCCCGCAACGGGCCGTCCTGGATGAGCCGGCACAGGGAGGCGCCCAAATCCTCCACGTCATCCGGAGCGAAAAGCAGGCCGGTTTGCCCGTGTTGTACCAGTTCCGGATTTCCGCCCACCCGCGAGGCCACGACGCAGGTGCCGGCGGCCATGGCTTCCATCAGGGAATTCGACAGCGCTTCGGAACGCGAGGGCAGAACGAAGACATCCAGCGCGTGCAGCCAGTGCGGCACATCCGAGACGGCCGGCTGAAACACGCAATCCTCGCGGATACCCAGATCGCGGGCGCGCGCCACCAGTTCCGGGAGAATGGGACCGCTGCCCACAATCAACAGTTTGAGGCTTGGGCGCGCACCCCGCACGCGGGCAAACGCGTCCAGCAGCACCGGCAGGCCTTTTTCCGGCCGCAGCACGCAGATGGTGCCAATCACCAGGGAAGCCGCCTCCAGGCCCGGGGGGCGCCAGCGCGGGCCGGGGCTAAACCGGCCGGTATCGATGCTGTTATAGCAAAGGTGAATAAGACTGCCGGGGACGCCCTCATCCTCGCACAGATGCCGGCGCATGGCCTCACAATTGACCACGATTCCGTCCACCGTCCGGTCGGCGAGGCGCAGGATGTGACGGAACATACGCGAAGTCAAATCCCGGTAGGCGCGTTGGCTGGAAAGCACGGTGGGTACGCCGAAGAACCGGGCGGTAAAGACCCCCAGCAGGGTGGTGGGCACGTCAAAGGTGTGGACCAGGCGGATGTTCTGGCGGCGGAGGTAGCTTCCCATCCTGCGCACTGTTTCGAGCGCCCGGGGAGACTTCAGGGAGCGCAGCGGGAACTCCACCACGGGTACACCGGCCGCCTGCAATTCCGGCCCGAATGCGGAGGCTGGGCGGAAGCATCCCACGTGTACCCGGAAACGCGCGGGGTCCAGCGCTTGGGCGATCTCGGTCAGTTGCCGCTCCGTCCCGCCATAGGCCAGCTCGCGGGTCATCAGCAGCAGCGGCCAGGGACGCCTGTTCATGCGCGTTTGCGGATCATTGGAATCTTTCGAGCAGCCCGGAATGCGGGCTCGGCTACCAGGGCGTCAGAGGGCGGTCGCCGGGGCTCCAGCCGAAACCGACTGTAACGCGGATGGGCCACTGGCGTAAAGCGAGGTAGCCGATGGTGTCGTAATGGCGGTTGTCCAGGCGGGCGACAAAGAAGAAGTCTTTCGCCAGCCTGCGGGTGACTCCGGTGCCGAAATAATAGGTCCGGTACTGCCCGAACGACTGCGCTAGAGCCTTCAGTTGCGAGTAGCCGCCAGTGACGCTCAGGCCCCAGTGGTGGATGCCGCTGTAGACCAAGGAAGCCGTGGCCATTTGCCCGTCGGCTGTCAGGTACACTCCATTGCCGGGCATGACCCGCCGATCGTATTGGAGCAACAGTTGGGCCCTGCGAAAATCCCGGGAAAGTCGCGCGCGGATGGCGGGCAGGTAGCGCACCTGAAAGTCTCGCCGGATGCCGGTGGTCTGCCCCAGGATTGCTGCCACCTCGGGACTCAGAGTCACCTGGCGCAGGAAGAGACTCTGCACCCCGGAGCCGCCCAGACTCAGGCCCACCTCCCAGGTGCGCGAGAGCCGGGAGGCGTACTCGACCGAGAGCGTTTGGATGCTGCTGCCGCCCACCGCTTTGGTGAAATCGAAATTGTTGAATTCGTAACTCAAGCCGACCGTGGAACGGCGGGTGAGGCGGTACCCTACATCCGCTCGCGCCGTTGCCCCGGTGACCCCATACAGGGCACTGGACTGCCGCCGGATCAGAAAGCCGGTACCCCCCACCTCGAAGGAGAGCCGTGCGCTCTTTTGATAGGCGTAATCCGCGCCCGTCAGGAAATAGTTGACCCGGGTGTCGAAAAGTTCGTTGTACGGCAGGTTCAGCGACGGATCCAGCGTGCCAATGCCGGCCAGCAAATAATTGCGGGAAAACGTACCGGCCATCTCCACGAGCTGTAGCGTCGAATGCCGGGTGAGGGAGCGGTCCAACTCCAGGTTCAGCATCTGGTCAGACCCGTTGTAGTACGTGGCCGTCGTATATTGCCGGAAGTCGCCCTGATAGTCCAACGTGATCTGGGTGTGCCTCCAGTCGTGGCTGCCGTACACGCCCATTTCGCCCTCCACTCCGTAGGCATTGGTGCCTTGGGGAGCATTCGCGTTGACACTGGGGGCGATCAGACCGTTGTCGAAGATTCCGTTGACCAGGAAATAAGGCCGTAGGGGAGCTTCATTGCTGGAGGCGTTGCTGGGCGCCAGTCTCCGGCTAAGCAGCGAAGGACCACCATATTCCGGCCCCGACTGCACCTCCTGCTCCGCCTGGCCGAGCAGCAGAGGGGCACCTCCCAAACAGGTTAGTATCGCCAAAGACTGTAGGACTTTTCCCACATTACACGCTCATAACAGGGGCTTTCCTCACCCCCACTGCATTTTACTGTGACGCTCAGCCAGGATGTTGTCAAGCAATCCGGGGACCGAACCTTGGTACAATCTACCAGATGGTGTTTCCCCCGGCGCGGGGGCCGATTTGCGAGATCCGTTGAACACCTGCGCAAAATGGGCGTTTCGGCTCCTCGCCGGCCTGGGAATGCTCGTCGTCTTGGTGACGGCGACTCCCTTCGTGACCTGGTACGCCACTCGCCTGGCCGGTCCCTGGTCAGATCCCCAGGGGGACATCCTGATCGTCCCCTGTGCCGAGGCGGTGGACTCCGAACTCATGGGGCAAGGCAGCTTCTTGCGGACGGTGTATGCGCTGTTGGCTTATCGCCGGGGCGGCTTCCGGCAGATCGTGCTGAGCGGGGCCGGCACCTCCGTGCGGATGCGGGACTTCCTGATCTTCGCCGGCGTCCCGGCAGGCTGCATCCGGCTGGAGGAATCTTCCACCAGCACGCGGGAAAACGCGCTGCGCACGCGCGAACTCCTGGTGGGCGCCCCCGGGCGGAAAGTCCTGCTCACCAGCGATTACCACATGTGGCGTGCCTGGCGGGCTTTCCGCAAGGCTGGCCTGGATGTGGCGCCGCGGCCTATCCCGGACGCCCGCAAACGCGCCGTCCGGTGGTCCAACCGCTGGCAAGTGTTCGTGGATGAGATGGTTGAAACCGCCAAAATCGGTTACTATTTCGCGCGCGGCTGGATCTGATTCCGCTTCGCCATCCGGTACCAGCCCCGGGGATGCATGTGCGCTTTCTCTATAACCCAAAAACGTCGAAGCGGCCGGGGAATACGGAACACATCCTGGATTTTCCCGGCATGGGATATAACCAGCACTGGACGCGTTCCCTGGCATGGAATCGCGACGGCATGAAAACTGTTCATTTCGGTAGGGTCACACACGAATGTTTCTATCGAGAGCGACCCCCGCCGGGCGGCGATTCTGATGGCCGATCGGCCGATCCGGATGGAAGCCATGCGGAGCCCCGGACGTTTCACTCGGGGCACACGTAGCCCCGCTGCAGTTCATGTTCTACGAGGGGCAGCAGTTTCCTGCGGCCTGCCGGCACGGCGCGTTCCTCGCGGGGAACGGTTCGTGGAACCGGCACCTCCGGAGCGGCTACGAGGTGGTGTGTATCCCGTTTGACAACGGCGCGCCGGCCGGGATACCTACGCCCTTCTTTTGCGGATTCGTCTCGGATCCGGCGGGTAAGGAGGTTTACGGATGTCCGGTGGGAGTGGCCGTTGCGGCAGACGGGCCCCTGTTGATCTCAGTGGTGATGAATCGGGAACACGTCGCCCGGGCTTTGAGCGGCTGCTACACGCACTGTGCAACGGACGGGTCGGCGCCACATTCAGCATTGAGGCGTCTCGGCTGGCGCGCAACGGCCGCGAATGGCACACCTTGTTGGAATTTTGCAGCGGCGTCGGTGCGCTGCTGATCGAAGCGAAAACCGGAGGACGGGCAGAAGCGGGTCCGCCTACAGAGGCTGGGCCGTCGCGAGGACTGGGCGATGTTGATCCTGGATCATCACGAGGGTTACATTGACTGGGATACTTATCAGCATGGATGTTCATCCCGACCTTGGAGGTCGTGCCGAAGTAACGATGCAACGCTTCAGTATCGTTCTGACGAACGCCTACTGAGAATTACCGACGCACCCCCAGCGATGCTGGTCAGTGGTATGCATATCCAATCAAAAAACGGCAAGTCGGACCCGGCACCGCCGAGAAGCAGCAAGCCCGCGACAGCACTCACCCCAAGAGCCATTAAAGACGCGGCTCTTGGCCGAATGCCAATCCAGGCGATCGCTGCGAGCACGCCGGCGACGGCAGCCGCAAGGGGAATTTCGATATCGCAAGGTTCAGCAAACACGGCGCATGGGGTACGCACGTCCTTACGCCGCCTTGTACCGCTATCCCTATTCACGCCCTGTCCCCTCGCGCGTTTCAAGAGTGAGCCATGCATGACCTCGGCTACTTCGTTCTTTTTTAGCGCAAGCGAATAGATGCGCACATCATCTATGAGGCCGGCAAATTCAAAGCCCTTGAGGTCGGCCCGTCTACCAAGATAGACGGCTGCGCGGGACGGGTGCTGAGTCCCCGTCACTAGACCCACCAGGGGACCGTTGTCCCGCTGGCCGTTCAAGTACACGTCCAACGTCTTGGCCTCTGCATCATAGACACCGGCGACATGGTACCAGGTATCGAGTACGAGAGGTGTCCGTCCATAACGAATCATCAGGTCGCCGCACGCATTGGTCAGCTTGAACCCAATCGTGCGCGGTCCGCGGTCGACTGTGGTGTCCAACTGATAACCGAGACCGTGGTCCAACTGCGAGACGATTGCCGCATCGTCGCCGGGAAAAGACGCGGACCTGATCCACGCCGTGATAGTCATGCTGCCCGCAAGGCGGAACGCGGTCGCAGGGCCAGCCTCCACATACCGGCCACCGCCGACGACGGCCGCCCTGCCGATAACACCCTGAGCATGCATGGCTTTGCTGTTGAACCGGGCATCTAAATGGCAACCTGACGACTCCCGGACCATGTTATCCTGGTCGCTATCGAAGTTCCAACGGGCCTCCAGAATTCCTGGAGAAGCCCACCCGCGAGGATTGACCATGCCTCCTGATCTGGCCCATATCCAAAACACGATGCCTGATGCAAACAAGGCAGCGGCCAAACCGAGCCATCGCTTGATCCGGAACTCCGCTGGGTATATTCTCCAGCGCTTGGCGATTGCCGCGCCCAGCATCGTTCCCAAAGCGTTCGCAACGATATCGCTGACCGAGGGATCCCGATACAGCATTGCCAGTTGACCGATCTCGGCAAACACCGACATCGCGGCTCCTGCTGCTACTGCCCGGAACAGCCCTATTTCTCCGAGGACAAGGCCGACAGGAAGGTACCCGGCGACATTCACCCAGAAATGTGGTGATGTGTCGATGCTAACATCAAACTTTGCTTGACCAGGCAGCCGCAACTCGATGGGAATCGCGGTCGCGGCGAGCACCAGTACAATAACCGGGGCCCGCAAAGCAATTCGTGTTGTCACCGACACAGCCCCCATTAGATCCAGGTGATCTTCCACCCGGCTGTCATGGTCGGTGCCCAGCTATATACCACAAATTTATCCTCAAGGCCTGAAGGTATGCGTAGAAGTTCTGACCGCCGGTCCGGAAAACCCAGCTTCAGCCATTCGGCGTGATTCTCAGATGATGGCGGAAACGGATCTGGCGGGTCGCGTATGTGGGCTGCGGATCCTGAAGCGCCGGCGGCGTGGACCGTCAGCTACTCTACATTACTCTACATACCGATGTGTCCTGCACTCTCGATGACTGCGGCTTTAACGACGGTCCTCCAGTTCCCGGCAACGCACACGCCAGCCGCGCCTATCATGTACATTTGTGTGACTATTATGCACATATTTCTGTACACTGAAGGAGTGAAGGTAACGATTGCCGAGTTCCGCAGGGAGCTTTTCAAGCTGGTCGATAAGGGCCATCGCCGGAGAGATAGTGGAGTTTGGGCGCCACGGCAAATTGATCCGGCTGGTGGTGCCTGGACATCAGTTCTCTCGATTGGACAGGCTGACGCTCCGGCAAGTCACGAACAACGTGATGACCGAGAAAGAGCACCGGGCGACTGACCGACAGCTGCAAGCGGAGATTCTGCCGAAATGCGAAAAGACTGGGCGGAAATCTGATGATCTGCTATCTCGACACCGCCGGCGTGGTTTGGCTGGCGGAAGCGAATCTGACTAAGCTGTCACAAAAGGTGCTCTCGCTGATCCAGGCTGCCGACCTACGCATTTCTCCCACGACCTTCATGGAGTCCTGGAGGAGAGCGAGGTGGCCCGCCTGATCTGCAGTATCTTTACAAGATCCGGCGCCAGAAGTGGCCTTGGAGAAACCCGGGCACGAGATCCTTTCGACCGGATCATCGTCGCCCAGGCCAAGGCGAACGGTGCTGTGCCGCTATTGACAAGCGACGAAGCGATTCTGACAAACCACCCAAACGCTAGATGGTGACGGATCAATGGTCAATTGTAGGATTCAGATCCTGAGCGCCGGCGGGGTGGACCAGCCTACATACGGCTGTGGCAGGTAGCCGGCACCGGACTCTTTAGCTTGTGCTTTTGACGGCCTGGCGAGTCCGGGGCAGGAGGTTGCGAAAGGAGGAGGGAATCAGCCTTGCTAGAGGAAGGGCAATTGAAGCTGATTAGGCCTTACGTACCCCGGTTCGAAGCCGGCGGACACACACCATCGTGCCGAGTGCATAGACAGCAAGCAAGAGGAGGCTGGACGATTCCGGGACCCCTACGGTTGTCACAGGCTGGGTACCCCAGTAAAATGTGGCTGCCGTGACGCCGGTGATGGTGCCGGTGTAGGAAAGCTCAAACGTCACCGGACCCATGAGATAATCGTTATGCTGATCGTTCCCCAGACCGCCGTTGCCCTTTCCTTGATAAGAGGCGACGCTGGAGTTCACTATGCCGCCAGGTTTATAGGGGGTACCACCGTCTGCAGCGCCAGCGATGAGCTGATTTCCACCGACCAAGGCCCAGGTATAAGGAGAGCCCACAGATGAACCGCTGGTGTAATCCGTGAAACTGGACACGGCAGTACATGTGGTGTCTGTGCAGTCCTCAAAGCCGGAGGCGGTGACGTTGGTCAAGCTCGAGGCATTGCCGCCGGCAAGCGTAAAGCCGAAGCCGTCCAGTACCTGCGAAATGTCGTTCACGACCGCCGTGGTGTTTTGCAGTTCGATTGTCAAGACACCATTGCCGTATGTGAACGTCGCCGTCCCGGCTACAGCATTGGTGCCACTGTAGCCGCTCGTCGTGTAGAGGATGCTGTCGGCGAATGCTGGGGCGCCCACTAGCACTACCCCAATAAGCACGCCGGGAATACACCTTAGCCACGCCTGGCTCCTGGTCATACGCATTGCCAAGGCAATTGTCATGCCAAATATAACCGCCAGTAGATCAATGAGTTAGCGCGAGCGAGCGGAATTCGGTGAGCCGGAATCTTCGGAAGAGTTCCCGACGTTTTGCGTGGTAGTCCACCGGCGCCGGTCGGTGTGTGAGGGGCTTTCGCAATACTTGCCAGGGCCGCTTTGGCATTCTCTGCTTGCGGAAACCCGGGATTCTCCCGGAGCGCCTGCTCCAGAGACCGCTTTGCTGCGGCCATATGGCCAGCGGCCATCTGGGCCATTCCGAGGTGATACTGATACATCGGGTTTCGGGGTGCCTTTGCGACGCAGTCCTCTAGTTGATCGAGAGCCGATTCTGTAGACCCAAGCTTGTAGTAGGCCCATCCAAGAGTATCGGCGGTGTTCGGGGAATGGGGCATCTTTTGCCGGGCCATCTGGGCGAGTGACACCGCCACATTGATGTCACCGCCGTGCTCCAGATAAAGGTAAGCCAGGTTGTTTGCAACGAGGGCGGAATCAGGATTCATCTGGCGAGCATGTTCCAGGATCTTTCTCGCGGAATTCCAATCCCGCTCGTGCTCGTAGAGGTCGGCCAGAGCAATATGGCTGGAGATCTTGGCAGGGGCCCTGTCGATAGCAGCTTGCAGATCGTGCTTGGCTGCGTCCAAAGCACCTTGCCGGATGTGGATGTCGGCCAAAAGATGATACGGCTCCGCGCCCTCGCGATCCGCCGCAATGGCCTGCTTCGCCGCTGATTCGGCGTTTCGTAAATCCCCAAGCTGGAAATATACGGTGGCGAGCAAAGAATACAGGTCGGCATTCCCGGGGTGCTGTTGCACAAGCTGCACAAGTCGAGGCACCAGTTCATTGATCCGCTGCTGACTGGCGCGAAGGGTCACCAGGAGCGACAACGCCGGCACAGAGGCAGGATCGCGATCCAGGACCGCAGTGAGCAGCCGCCCTCCCTCCGCGGTGTGCCCTTGCGTGAGCAGCACCTTGGCGCGAATCAACTCGGCGGAAAGCAGGTTCGGGTTCGTCCGCAGCGCGGCATCGGCCAAGCGTGCGGCGTCCTCGTAGTTGCCGGCATTGATAGCCAGTTCCGCAAGGGCAATCTGGGCATCCGTCGTCTGCGGATTGAGTTCCAGCGCTCTGCTCCAGGATGCTTTGGCCTGCGCTTGTAAACCAAGCGTGTTCTGAACAACCCCCATGAAATAATGAGTGGCTGCGGACTGCGGAGCAGCTTTGAGAGCCCCCTGGAAGGCCGTCAGGGCCTGGCCATATTTGCGGTCGGCGATGAGGATGCGTCCGGCAGCTAAGAGCGCGTCCGAGTCGCCCGGAGCGGCCTTTAGCAGTTGGGAGTTGATCGTCTCAGCCTGTCTGACTTCACCGAGATCAATCAACATGCTGACCAATAGTGCCTTAACACGGTTATCGTGCGGTTTCGAAACGGAGAGGGCCCGCAACTCGCGTACCGCATTGTCCCGCTGGCCAGTTGCCAGGTAGAACTGAGCCAGCGCTTGATACGCCTGTGGATCATCGGGAGCGATGCGCTTGAGTTCCGCGCACACCTGTTCCGCCTCTGCTCCGCGCCCGGATGCAAACAACACTCGTGCCAGGGATAGACGCGGAAGCACCGCGCGGGGCTCCAGTTGGATCGTCTTGCGGAACTCCACTTCGGCATCATTGGCTTTCCCACCTGATAAATAGAAATTCGCCAATGCCATGTGAGCTTGTGGAGATGCCGGATTTGTTTCGACGGCGTTCTGGTAGACGCCCTCGGCCAGCGCGCGTTCGCCGGACGAGACGTAAAGCGCGCCCAAGAACACGTACTCATCCACCCTGTGCGGATCCAGTTCGATAGCCGTTTTGATTTCGCGGACGGCATTGAGCAGATCTGGTTTTGCTGCGTACACCTCGGCCAGCAGAGCGTGAGCGGAAACGTTTCGCTGGTCGGCAGCCAAAAGCTTCTCCGTGATCTGCTGCGCCTGATCCACCTCGCGGCCGGCCAGCAGGAGGGCGGCCAGCCGTAACTGAGCCTCGGTGTTTCGCGGATTCAGGCGGATGGTGGTTTCGAATTCCCGGCGAGCCTCCCCAAACCGCCTCAGCTTCAGGTACGTCGCCGCAAGCTCGTAATGTGCCTCGGCAAAATTCGGATCCATCGACACCGCATTGAGTAACTCAATTTTGGCTTCTTCGTAACGGCCGTGCTTCACGTATTCCTCGGCGCTATGCAGGTATCGCAGTTTGCGCTTGTTTGGATCCGTGGTGCAGGCGGCAAGAAGCATGGCCGCAACTAACAGGATACAGACGGGTGAATGCCGATGGACTATCCCGCTTCGGTCCCGGAGACTCGGCCACACTTGCCTCACCTGCCTTCGCTCCCATCTCCGTTCTGCGGGAAAGACCTATCGTCAGAGAATACAGGTTGCTCTTCAAGGAGACGGGTTATGTCCCCCTGCAGGCGGCATCGGAGGTGGACCACTGGATGTGCGTCGAGCGCTTGCAGCACGGTGCCCATCACGCCGGAACGGACCCACTGCAGGAACCGCCGGTGACATGTTTGATAGGGCGGATATTGAGCAGGCAGGTCCGCCCAACGGCTGCCCGTACGCAGGACGTACAAAATACCGTTGAGAACCTCACGGCGGTCTCGCCAGGGGCGCCCGCGGCCATCGTCACGGCGGCGCGGTTCCGGAACAATGGACTCGAGCATCGCCCATTGATCGTCAGTCAGGTCTTCCGGTTGCACCAATGACACTTTGATGAGGGAGTTGATTATGATGTGTGTGCCGGAGCACGCTTGATAGAGCGCTCTGATCTATGCAGAACGAAGAGCAGAGGGACAAGAATTCCAATGGCTACAAGCGAAAACACCAGGCCGCCGTACTCATGATGCAGGCGGCCATAGAGGAACTGCGGATCCACGTAGATACCGAGCCACGAGATGCCCACAATCCGCAGGGCGTTCTTAAAGATCACAATGGGAATACTCGCTGCTCCCAGCAATGCGCGGCGCCACGCTGACGTCAACACCAGATGCCCGGCCAGGATGCTGGTGATGAAGAGGGCCATGCTCGATCGAATGCCGCTACACTGCTGCGCAATCTCGATCTCGACACCCGGCAGCGAAAAAACCAATCCATGCCGCAGAACCGGCACGCCCAGCGCCCGGAAAATAACGTAGGTCAGATCCGCAGAGCCGGCCTGCAAAACGGCGACTGCCTTCTCCAGCAGGACCGCGGGTAACGGGACAGTGAAGAACAAAAATGCCAGGGGGAAAATCGAGTTGCGAAATGGACGTAAGCCGTAGCAGAGAATAAACCCGGCCGCCCACACCAGCACGAGCGCACACACGGCGAGCGAAAGCCTGTCGGCCGGCCTGAGGACCACCCAGTGCGCGTTGATGCGGTAATATGCAACGATTCCGATAGCGACCAGCGGGAGACCGATGGCGGGGCAAGGACGGGTTTCCCGGAAGATTTCGTGCCGGGCGCGATAGATCAAGGCCGCGCTGATCAACGGTATCAAAAGCACATGCGCGTATGGACCGTTCTGCAGAGTAAGGCCCTTCAGATCGCTGAGTGGCCCGTGGAATAGTCCAATCGAGAGTAGTAACAAACCGCAGAACCAGAGATGGAGCACTGTCGGCTTCACGTGGACGAGGCCCTCCGATACGGGTGGTCACCAAGACCAGTCACTCTTGAAAATGGCCCCAAACACGCCGCTGCTACCCGCCTCTTATGGCAAGAGCCCATAGGCGTTGAGCTGTGTCTGGCCAGCAATGAACACCTTTCCGTTCGCGACGAGAGGAATCGAGAACTTCACCGGATAATCCATGGTATCGCGGCTTCCAGCCTGATTGCTATCGTAAAGCTCATGGGCCAGGTTGGTCGCATCATAGGCAAAGAGTACACCCGGAGTTGTGGCATCGTTGTTCGGATCTCCCAGATTCTGGATCGCCCATAGTATCCCGTTTGCGTTGGCGTTGGCCGAGATTCCGAACGAGCCCCCACGGCAAGGATAAATCGCTGTGGATTGAGAGGTCGGAGCCGCCGATAATAACCCATTGTTCAATTGAAACGCCTTCAGTGTGTCGTTTACGGCACTAAAGTAAACATAGCCATTGAAGTAGACCGGAGCGCTGAAGTTGCCGATTTCGGCGCCTCCACCCGGCAGCACACCGGCTAAGACTTGGACCACCTGGTTATCGTTGGCCGAATTATAGTGGCCCATATTATCCCGATTGACCACGTAGATCGTGCCCGTCTTGCCGGCACTGATCAGCAGGTGTGGATAGGGACCACTGGCCTGATCCACCAGTAGCACGGGACCTGCCGACCCAAAATCGAGATTATTGACATCCATGTTTAACTGGTCATGCGGGGTGAAGTAATCGACGACACTGCCGGTGGGAGTGAGCTTTTCGATGGTGTCTCCATAGTCCACGCCACCTGTGTTGGCATCGAAATCCCCGTTGCTGGTGGTGAAATAGAGGTTCCCGGTAGCGTCGGTGGCCAAGCCTCCCCCGCTCTGCCAAATGCCCCCGCCGCTGCCGTTGGGGGTTACGTTGTAGGCGAGGACTTGCTGGAGAGTACTCGCGTTGTAGCCCAAAACCCAACCGTGCCACGGCGAATTGTCGCCGTGGGACCCGAACCCGATGTAAACCACACCGTTACTTAGCAACAGGCCGGGCCGCTGGTTTTCGCGGAGGGGGTCGAAAGGCACTTGGCCTCCGGAGGATCCGGAACCGGTTCCGGGTACGCTAGCTTGAAGCACCACCGGGCCAGCAAACTTCTCCGCACCCGTGGTGATGTCCAGGGCATGCAAACGCTGCACGTACTGTGTGCCTTCCTTGGTCTTGGCCACTACGTACATCGTGCCGCTGGACGGATCGATGACGGGCGTGCCGGTGATCCCAATTTCGTTGGGGATGTCACCACATTCGCCCACGTCGGCACAGGGCACCGTCGTGACGCCGGACTTGAGGAAACTCACCTGCCACAGGGAGCTGGCGCTAAGCCCATCGGCATCAAAGGCATATACCGTGTCGTGTTCCGTCGCGACATACACGACGTTGTGAAAGCCCTTCCCCGGAATGCTCACGTTGGCCACGTAAAGGGGCGAGGCAAATGCAATCCCGTCTAACGGATACGAGAAAAGCTTCCCAAATTGCGCCTGGTTGACGTTGGACGGAGTCAGCACGGTCTCAGTGAGGTTCTGACCCGTCCTCAGGTTATCGTTGTGGTAGGTGAACGTGCCTGGGTAGTTGGTGATATAGACAGTGGCGTTAGCCGACGCGGACTGATCCGAGGTCGTCGCCATTACAGTGTGCGTGCCCGTACTATTCGGGGGTGTGTACAGGCCCACGGTTGTAATGGTTCCTGAAGAGGGGGAACCGCCTGCGACGCCGTCCACAGACCAGACGACGTTGCTGAAATTCGCTGTGAACTGCTGGGTGCGGGTATACGTCAATGAGGTGACCCGCGGGCTGACCGACAGGCTGGTGCTGGCGGTAGCAATGTTCGAGTACGGGCTCAGGTTTCCAGCGGTATCCGCGGCCCGAACCCGGTAGCTGTAACTGGTGTTGGCAGTCAAGGGAGTGTCGACATATGTGGTGAGGGTTGCGGCCACAGACGCAGTCTGGGCGAAGTTGCTACAGCCCACCCCCTGGCAGCGCTCCACCAGATAGCTAGCCAGCCCCACACTGCTTGTCGACGCCGTCCAGCTCAAATTGATCTGGCTGGGACTGACTGCCAGCCCCGTCAGGTTTGTGGGTGCCGTGGGCGGCAGAACACCTCCTGATGGAGTGCGGAAAGCGACCATCTGCATGATCCAGTTCCCGGCCGAAGAGAGGGGCGCGGTGGCGCTATAACTGCCCGTGGCCGTGACCATCCGGTCTTCGGCGATGTCGCCGTCCGGTGCCGTCAACAGCCGGCTGGTGAATCCGCTGCCCGGCCCGCTGGTCAGGGTCACCACGATGTTGGCGCCAAAGATCAAGTCCATTGCATTGGTGGTGGTGACCGAACCGCTGCTGCTGGTGGTGCTATTACCGGAACTCGCGGCCGTCACATCCACCGGGCTGCTGGGATCCGCTCCGCTGTACTCCAGGATCCGGATATCGGGATAGGCCGCGGCAGTTGAAAAGGTTACTGTGACTGTATTGCTTCCTGCGGCCGCTGCACCTACGTTCTTGGCATAGTAAATGGACTGCGACAGGGAGCCGCTGATCACAGTCGGGCCCACCGCGCGCATGTATACGTTGCCGACCGTGTCGGTGACGCCGGTCACGGTGGCAGTACTGTCGTTCCACCCCACGACAACCACGTTGAGATCGCCGGTCGCCTGCGCCGCATTGAACTTCACACTCACGGTCGTCTGCGGCGTCTGCGGCGTGGCATAGTTGCCCTGCACATAGCTGATGGCAGCGCCCGAGGAGGCAGTCGTCGCGCTGGCTATGTTCGAGTATGAGCTCAGGTTCCCGGCAGCGTCGGTCGCCCGGACGCGATAGTTATAGGTGGTGTTGGCTGTCAGGCCCGTGTCGCTGTACGTCGTCGTAGCTGGTGTAGCGACCTGCGTGAAGGCGGTGCAGCCGGAACCCTGGCATCGCTCTACCAGATACCCTGTCACCCCCACATTGTCCGTGGATGCGGTCCAGCTTAAATCGATCTGAGTTGCGCCGGCAGCCGTCGACGTGAGATTCGACGGCGCTGTTGGGGCCTGCGTGTCCGGCATCGCGGCGATGGCCAGATTCGAGTACGGGCTTAGATTCCCGGCTGCGTCCACCGCCCGAACGCGATACGTGTACGTGGTGGAACCCGTCACCGTCGTGTCACTGAATGAAGTCGTACCCGACGTGCCGATCTGCGCAAAGTTGTTGCAGTTGGCATTCTGGCAACGCTCCACCAGATAGCCGCTGATGGTCCCGTTCGTCTCGGTTGATGCCGTCCACGAAAGATTGATCTGTGTGCCGGATACTGCCGTAGCCGTCAGATTGCCCGGTAATGCAGGAATTGGAGCAGGCGTGGTGAGGCTGGAAACATTTGAGTAAGGCCCCAGCGTGCCGGCCGTATCCTGGGCTCGAACGCGATAGCTGTAATTTGTTGATGCTGTCAAGCCCGTATCGTTGAACGTCGTGCCGGACGTGGTGCCGATCTGGGAAAAGCTGCTGCAACCCGCGCCCTGGCAGCGCTCGACCAGGTAGGCGCTGATCGTGCCACCGGTCTCCGTCGATGGCCCCCATGTCAGGGTTGTCTCGTTCGGATTGTTCGCCGCGGCGACCACTGCCGACTGCCAGGTTTGCTGCGTGTTGATCGAGAACGCCGCGGTGTAGTTTGCCGGGGATGAGGCCGGGCCTGTCTCTGCATCGAGGAAATTTGAGGAGGCGGCCGTCTGTTGGGTATATCCGGGCCCCGGCTGGAACGTGGCACCGGCGGAAACCTTCGCAAAGCCGAGCAGCAGATCGTTGGCGGCTGCCGTGGTTATGCTCGGACTCACGATGTTCACTGTCTGTGTGCCGTTGTCACTGCCGATGAGGGAGACCGCATCAACCGGCGAAGAAATATTCGAGCCTTTTACAACAATGACGGAGATCACCAGGGACTGCGCCGCGGAAAGGTTCATGGTGACGGTATGATTAGGGCCCACAATGGGATTCGGCGCGTACCACAGTTGCGTCCGCAGATCAAAGCCCGTAGTGGTGTTCGTCGGTCCGCCGATCGTGATCCAGGTGTTTCCAAAGTTGTCGCTGGGGGTGAAAGTAACACCCGCATGGGAAGAAGCGCACATCACGATCAGATCCCCGCCGGTACTGTCGAAAGGCGCGGTTGTGTGAGACGTTAAGAAGGTGGAATTGATGTAGCCTTGAACCGCGGCTACGACCGGCCCCAGGCCGCCGTCAGCAACTGTCAAATTAGTGGGAGCCGTCGGTGTCGGGACAGTAGGGGTGGAGGCCGTCGCGATATTCGAATACGGACTAAGGTTGTTGGCGGCGTCGGTAGCCCGAACGCGGTAACTGTAAGTGGTATTGGCGGTCAAGCTCGTGTCGTTGTACGTTGTAGTGGTCGCCGTCGCGATCTGCGCAAAAGTGGTGCACCCGGCACCCTGGCATCGCTCCACCAAATACCCGGTCACTGCAACGTTATCCGTTGATGCGGTCCAGCCCAAAGTGATCTGGGCCGTACCCGCGGCCGTAGCCGTCAGATTGCTTGGCGCAGTCGGTGGTTGCGTGTCCGGAATTGCGCCGCTCGCGACGTTCGAGTACGCGCTCAAGTTCCCCGCGGCATCGGTCGCCCGGACGCGATAGCTGTAACTGCCTGCTCCCAAACCGGAGTCGCTGTATGCGGTCGTGGTGGTGGTCGCGATCTGTGTGAAATTCAAGCAACCGGTTCCCTGGCAGCGCTCCACCAGATAGCCCGTTACCGCAATATTGTCGGTGGATGCAGTCCAACTCAGATTGATCTGGCTGCCGCTGACCGCCGCCGTCAGATTGCTCGGCGTGGTCGGAGCCTGTGCATCCGTAATTGTCCCGCTGGCGACGTTGGAGTACTGACTCAGGTTGCCTGCCGCGTCGGTCGCCCGCACGCGATAGCTGTAACTACCGACAGGTAAACCGCTGTCGCTGTACGTGGTCACCGTCGTCGTCGCAATCTGTGCAAAGGTGGTGCATCCAGTGCCTTGGCAGCGCTCCACGAGATAACCTGTGACTCCCACATTGTCCGTGGATGCGGTCCAGCTCAAATTGATCTGGCCGCCGCTGACCGTTGCCGTCAGACCGCTTGGGGTGGTGGGCGGTTGCGTGTCCGTCACCGAGACAGGAGTGCGGAAGGCGACCATCTGCATGATCCACTGGCCGGAACTGAGCGGCGCAGTGGCACTGTAACTGCCAATCGCCGTGACCATCCGATCTTCGGCGATGTCCCCGTCCGGAACGGTCAACAAGCGACTGGTGAAGCCGCTCCCCGGACCTGTCGTTGTTGTTTGGACAATATTGGCGGCAAACAGCAGGTCCGTCGGGTTAGTTGTGGTCACCGCACCGCTGCTGCTGGTCGCGCTATTTCCACTGCCGGCCGCGGTCACATCCACCGGATTGGCTGGATCCGCACCACTGTACTCCAGGATTCGGATGTCGGGATACACCGCCGCCGTCGAGAACGTCACCGTAACGGTGTTGGCTCCAGCGGCCGCGGCCGCGATGTTCTTGGCATAGTAGATGGACTGTGACTCGACACCACTGATGGCCGTTGGGCCCACCGCGCGCGTGTATACATTGCCGGCCGTGTCGGTGACGCCTGCTACGGTGGCAGTGCTGTCGTTCCACCCGACGACGACCACGTTGAGGTCACCGGCGATCTGCGCGGCATTGAACTTCACACTCACCGTGGTCTGAGGCGATTGTGGCGTGGCATAGCTTCCCTGCACATAGCTGATGGTGCCGCTCGATGAAGCTGTGGTCGCGCTGGTTGTATTCGAATACGGACTAAGGTTGTTGGCGGCGTCGGTAGCCCGAACGCGGTAGCTGTAAGTGGTATTGGCGGCCAAGCCCGTGTCGTTGTACGTTGTAGTGGTCGCCGTCGCGATCTGCGCAAAAGTGGTGCACCCGGCACCCTGGCATCGCTCCACCAAATACCCGGTCACTGCAGCGTTATCCGTTGATGCGGTCCAGCCCAAATTGATCTGGGCCGTGCCCGCGGCCGTAGCCGTCAGATTGCTTGGCGCAGTCGGTGGTTGCGTGTCGGCAATTGCGCCGCTCGCGACGTTCGAGTACGCGCTCAAGTTCCCCGCGGCATCGGTCGCCCGGACGCGATAGCTGTAACTGCCTGCTCCCAAACCGGAGTCGCTGTATGCGGTCGTGGTGGTGGTCGCGATCTGTGTGAAATTCAAGCAACCGGTTCCCTGGCAGCGCTCCACCAGATAGCCCGTTACCGCAATATTGTCGGTGGATGCAGTCCAACTCAGATTGATCTGGCTGCCGCTGACCGCCGCCGTCAGATTGCTCGGCGTGGTCGGAGCCTGTGCATCCGTAATTGTCCCGCTGGCGACGTTGGAGTACTGACTCAGGTTGCCTGCCGCGTCGGTCGCCCGCACGCGATAGCTGTAACTACCGACAGGTAAACCGCTGTCGCTGTACGTGGTCACCGTCGTCGTCGCAATCTGTGCAAAGGTGGTGCATCCAGTGCCTTGGCAGCGCTCCACGAGATAACCTGTGACTCCCACATTGTCCGTGGATGCGGTCCAGCTCAAATTGATCTGGCCGCCGCTGACCGTTGCCGTCAGACCGCTTGGGGTGGTGGGCGGTTGCGTGTCCGTCACCGAGACAGGAGTGCGGAAGGCGACCATCTGCATGATCCACTGGCCGGAACTGAGCGGCGCAGTGGCACTGTAACTGCCAATCGCCGTGACCATCCGATCTTCGGCGATGTCCCCGTCCGGAACGGTCAACAAGCGACTGGTGAAGCCGCTCCCCGGACCTGTCGTTGTTGTTTGGACAATATTGGCGGCAAACAGCAGGTCCGTCGGGTTAGTTGTGGTCACCGCACCGCTGCTGCTGGTCGCGCTATTTCCACTGCCGGCCGCGGTCACATCCACCGGATTGGCTGGATCCGCACCACTGTACTCCAGGATTCGGATGTCGGGATACACCGCCGCCGTCGAGAACGTCACCGTAACGGTGTTGGCTCCAGCGGCCGCGGCCGCGATGTTCTTGGCATAGTAGATGGACTGTGACTCGACACCACTGATGGCCGTTGGGCCCACCGCGCGCGTGTATACATTGCCGGCCGTGTCGGTGACGCCTGCTACGGTGGCGGTGCTGTCGTTCCACCCGACGACGACCACGTTGAGGTCACCGGCGATCTGCGCGGCATTGAACTTCACACTCACCGTGGTCTGGGGCGATTGTGGCGTGGCATAGCTTCCCTGCACATAGCTGATGGTCTGCGCCAGGAGCGGCGTCGGACGCAACGAGGCTGCCAGTGCTACGGCCACCAATAGCCCGAAGCGCACAGCCCTAGAGCGGACAAAAGCATCGTGGAGAGACAGCATTAATTGTAAGTCTCCTTTAGAGAGAAACTTGCTGGCCGGAAGTTCCGCACCACGCAGCAACACGCGCCCGCTACCTCTCGAGCAGGCTCACAACACCATCTTGCGGCAGTAGAATGCCTCCGCGTAACCGCTGGGGGCATTACATTCCATGCCCCGCAGCCGCATCAAGGCGAGGAACGTCTCCGGCTGAAACCAGCGCTTGGTATGCTGCGACGGGAACGCCTCTATGAGGTAGTCGACCTTCTTGCCATACTGGTCTGGCGTCAACGGCACGAATACCGACGGCTGCCCCAGGTCGCCATCGTATTTTGGAATCTCGTATTCCAGGATCAAATGATCACGGAAGGTGTTCCAGGTCAATTCGCCAATCAGGCGGTGGTCCTGGTGCGCGTCTTTGCGGCTCGGAGTTAAGATGAGGTCCGGCGAGACTGCTCGCTTTAACTCTTCGAAGACCGCCTTGATTTCACCGCCAACGAAGGGCATGAAGCCGTCAGGGAAGCTCTTCAGCAGAAGGCCTCTCAGGCGGGTTGCGCCGGCGAACAGAGCCGCTGCCTGCCTCGCCTCCGCTTCCCGTTCCGCGATGGCGCTGAAAACCACCCAATGAAATACACTGCATGGATATTCTTCAGCCAGCCGGAGGATCGTTCCGCCGGCGCCGATTTCGATGTCGTCGGAATGTGCGCCCAGGCAGAGAACCTGCAGCGATTTGGTGCTTCCTTCGTTCAGGATACAGCGGATCATCACCCTCGCCCTACCGCGTGTCAGAGACCTCCGGGACAGCGGAAAGCAGCCCGCTCTCACACAACACGCCGGCCGCTTCCCAGATTTTTGCGAAAGGAAGCCCGGAGCGCTCCGCGATATCCAGCAGAGAGTGCTCACCGTCCGACAGGTTCAACACCCAGAGCCGGGCGGAGACTTCCGTCCCGATCCCGTCGCCTCCCGTAGAGCGGTACAGATTCCGGCGGCCCAGTTGTGGTTCGCAATATGGCATCCGGTTCCAATATCGTCTATTGTTTTCAATGACATCCAAGATGTTGGCACACACTTGCAGCGACCTGGCTAATTGAACCGGCAGAACAAAATCCAGATTGTCGGCCGACGTATGGTACTCCGGAAAGCTGCCCCAGACGCTCCGCATCAGGCAGCCGACCGGAAGGTTGAAACCCGGCGAACAGTACTGCCGTTCGTCGTAACCGCACGGAGAAAACTCTAGAATTTCGTAAGGCTCCCCGCTGTGTCGGAGCACGTGGCCCACAATACGATCGATCTCCGCGTCTCCCCGGCGGGTCTTTTTATAATGAAGTCCGCTTGCGTCCCCGATGCATGTCAAAACCAATCCGTGGCAGATGCGTCCCGCCGTCTCGCGGTTTTGGGCTAGCCAGGTGATCGCTCCAATCGTGCCCGGAATAAACAAGAACCGGTATGAGTGGCGGAGATCCCTCCCAGAAAGTAATTCCGCCAGAAAAGTAGCCACGCTTAGGCCTGAGAGATTATCATTGGCCAGCGACGGGTGGCAGGCATGACATGAGATCAAAACCTCATCGGTAGAACGGCCCCGAACATAGCATTCTCCATAGGTCAAGCACCCGTCCTTCAGCGTGGAATCGATGCACACCTCATACTCGCCATCCTTAAGAGCCAGCATCTGGTTGTGGGATAAACAAAATCCCCAGCTTTCCTGGTAATAGGACGTGCGGTAAGGGATCCACTCCGGATATTCTGGCAGCGTAAACAAGTGTGGCTGAAGCTGGCTGAGCGGCATAACCGCCTTCACCGGTACGCTGTAATTCAGGACGTGCAGGTTCGACTGCTGAAAGTCCAGCACGCGTGTGCCGTCCACGCTCTTGATATAGGCATCTCGAATATTCCACTCTCGGGGCACCGTCCAGTCGAAGACTTGGGTCCCTGTGGGAACGTGGTGCATCTGCAGAGGGATCCGCTTGCCGATCATCGCCAACGTCTGCCGGATCCCATCGCCGGTGATGCTCCGGCAAATTGGGTACAGGCTTGCTGCGAACGCGTGCAGCTCCTGACCCAGGTCTCCGAGCCTACCCTGGCAGAGGTTTTTAAGCGACGGCATCTTCGAAATCCGGATATGTCCGGTCGCGCTCAGAGATCACAGCAACCGCTCCGGGCCAAACGATCCGGAATGCCGCATCATTCCACCGCGCGCCCATCGCGGCTTCGGCATTGTAGAACTCAGACATCTGGTAAAAGACTTCGGTTTCGTCTTCCTGGGTTAGAAAGCCGTGCGCGCACCCCTCCGGAATGTATACCATGTTCCGCCTTTCCGCAGTCAACGTCACCGCGACCCATTCTTTAAATGCCGGCGACTTCGGACGCAGGTCCAACACTACGTCGTACACGCTGCCCCTTGTGCAGCGCACGACCTTAGCTTCCTGATAAGGCGGCGCTTGGTAGTGCATGCCGCGCAGGGTCCCTTTGCGGGTATTGAAGGAAACGCTACATTGGACGAGCGCAGGATTCAGCCCGTGGTCTTCGAATTCCTTCCGGCACCAAGACCGTGCGAAGAAGCCGCGTTCGTCGCACTTGGGCTCAATCTGAATCTCGATCACTCCGGGAAGCTTGGTCGGTTGAAATACCATACGAAAACGCCGGCCCAAGACGGTCTTTAATACGATTTCTGCAGGGACCTCATGCGAATATCGGTCACCTCGGCCGTACGGGGCAGAATCAGCGCGTGTGCCACCATGGCTGCTACATCTTCCGGCTGCATAAGCAACTCCGGGCGATAGGGACGGCCCTCCTTTTCAAAAAGCGCTGCCATGCGCGGTGTCGCGGTGCGGCCCGGATAGACGCTGAGCACGCGTATACCTTCCGCATTCACTTCCTCACGCAAACTGTCGGCCACCGCCCGCAAGGCGTGTTGCATGGCGGAATACTGTCCCATGCCGGCGCCGCCGCGCAGGCCGGCAGAAGAATTGACGAACACAATTTGCCCCGGCTGTCGGCGAAGCAGCGGAAGCAGCAGCCGGGCCACCGCGTAAGGGCCCCAAAAATTCACGCGATACTGCATTTCCAACTGTTCGAGCGGCGCCTGCTCCAGCCCGCCATGAAACATCACTCCCCCACAGAGCACGAGCACGTCCACACGTCCGAAGCGCCGCCGTATCCCCGCGGCAAGCGTCTCGAGCTCCTCCTCACGGGTCCAGTCCGTGCAACACACCTCCGCGCGGCCTCCTTTGGCACGTACCTCGTCGGCTAGCTCCTCGAGCGCGCTTTGCCGGCGCGCCACTAGGCACACTTCGGCACCGAGGTCCGCAAGACACAAAGCGATCGCCCGGCCGATGCCGCTGCTCGCCCCAGTCACAAGCGCAATGTTGTCTGCCAATGGCTGCCGGGTCGTCACTTGGAACAGCACCTTCACCCTGCGGTCGCCGGTACCACGACGGAATCCGCTGCGCTCACTGTCGCGGTCCGGTGCCATACCTTCCAGGGCGCTGACCCCTGGTTCAACTCCTCCAACCGCTGCTTGTCCTTGAACGTGTCCATGCACTGCCAGAAACCGGAATACTTGTTCGCCAGTAGAGCTTTCTTTTCAATCAGGCGCCGGAATGGCTCGCGCACCAGTTCCTCGCCGGGATACATATGCTCAAAGATCTCTCTGCGAAACACGAAGAAGCCGCCGTTGATCCAAATTTCGGATTCGCCCAATCCGCAAATATTGGTCACCGCTCCTCCGGGCCCACAACGCACGATGTCAAACGTCGCCGTGGGCTGGACCAGCAGCAGCGACGCAATCGCTTTGCTACGCCGGAAACGCTCTAATACCTGCGGCAGCGGCACATCACTCAAACCGTCGCTGTAATTGGCAAGGAACATCTCTTCGCCGCACAAGTAGGACTCGACGGCCCTGAGACGCTCACCGATCGTGGCATTCACGCCGGTCTCCACGAACGTAATCGTCCAATCATCGATATCGCGATTCAGGAAATGGATGTTTTTGCCGCCCTGCGACCACACAAAGTCATTGGAGGCGGCTTCATCGTAGTGCAGGAAGTAGTCTTTGATGCAGTTACCTTTGTATCCCAGACACAGGATAAAATCCTTATGCCCATAGTGGGCGTAGTATTTCATCAAATGCCAGAGAATCGGACGCGTCCCAATCTGAACCATAGGTTTCGGGACGTCGTCCGCGTAACCTCTGAGCCGCATACCAGCTCCGCCGCAAAACAGAACGACTTTCATGATTTCACCCCCTGCGCGACTTCAATAAACTGCAACTCGCGGTATAGGCACCACAAAGCGGCCCCCCCACTCACGAACGAACTGCAATTGCCTCATGATTTCGTCCCTGAGATTCCACGGCAAAATTACCACGTAGTTCGGCCTGGTCTCCCGAATCCAATCGGGATGCTGAATTGGAATGTGGGTTCCGGGCAGAAATCGTCCTTGTTTGTACGGACTGCGATCTACCGTGTACTCGATCAGATCTTTCCCAATGCCGCAATAGTGCAGCAGGGTCGCGCTCTTGCCGGGCGCCCCGTATCCCACCACGGACTTGCCCTCCCGCGCGGCGGTGATCAGAAAATCCACCAATGCCAGCTTGGTTTGTTTCACCTGCTGCGCAAAGCTTTCGTAGCCTGCCACCGAAGCCAAGCCGGCGCGTTGTTCTTGCTCGATTAACTCCCCAACGCTCGGCTGGACGGCGCGGGTGTGGTCCTCGGCCCGGCAAGCATAGACACGCAGTGAGCCACCATGCGTCGTCAGTTGCTCCACGTCGAAAAGCGTGAGCCCGTGAGCCGCCAGAATCCGTTGGGTGGTGAGCAGCGAGAAATACGAGAAGTGCTCGTGGTAGATGGTGTCGAACTCGTTGTGCTCGATGAGCCGCAGCAGGTGCGGGAACTCCAACGTCAGAACACCGGCCGGTTTCAGAAGAACCCGGAGACCTTCCACGAAATCGTTCAAGTTAGGTACCTGCGCGAGAACGTTATTCCCCAGCACCAGATCGGCGCAAAGCTCTTGTGCGGCCAGTTCCGACGCCAGTTGGGCGCCGAAAAATTGCACCAGGGTTGGGATCCCCTTGTCCGAGGCCACCTTTGCCACGTTGGCTGCTGGTTCAACTCCCAGCGCAGGGATGCCCCTGCGGACGAAATACTGCAATAGGTAACCGTCGTTGCTGGCCACCTCTACAACTTGACTGTGCTTGTCGAGGCCAAGCGCCACGATCATCTTTTCGCAATAGTTCTCTGCGTGTTTTAGCCAGGACTCGGAATAGGAGGAGAAGTAGGCGTAGTCGCTGAAAATATTCTCAGCGCTCTCATATTCCTCTAGCTGCACGAGGAAACACTGCTCGCAGACGTAAACGTGAAGTGGGTAATAGACCTCTCCCCGGTTGAGGTCGTTCCGCGCGGGATAGGTCTCGCACAGCGGCGACATGCCCAAGTCGACAAAGGTGCGCTCCAGGGGGGCGCCGCAAAACCGGCATGGCTTGGCAGCGGACCTCCCCGGCGCGGTCTCTAGTTTCGAAACATTCAATGGAAGTGTCGTGGACATTTGCTCCTTCTGTGATCCCCTAAGCAACCACCGCTTGTTGCTGCTGGATCCAGCGCAGGGAGGCGGTCAACTGCGCGCTTTTCAGAAGGTGCTGGATGTGCCGCATCCGGGTGTAGCGACCGCCCTCCAGGTCCTGAAAGGACAGCCCGGCGGCCCGGTAGGCCTCGTAGAGTTCCCGCGCGCCCTTACGCGCGTCCCACTGCGGGCGAAAGTGCGGCAGGGCCTGCCGGATCTTGTCGAAGTTCACGCGGTAGCAGCGCTTGTCCGGCCCTCCGTCGGCAGCATACTCGATGCGGCAGTCGGGCACGGTTTCGGCGACGATGGCAGCCAATTCCCGGATCCGGTAGTTTTCCTCCGTCTGCCCCACATTGAAGATCTGGTTGTGGACAGCCTCCCGGGGCGCTTCCAGCACGGCGAGCACCGCGGCCGCAATGTCCCGAATGTGCACGATGGGCCGCCAGGGTGTGCCGTCGCTCTTGATGTACACTCTGCCGGTGGTATGGGCCCATGCCACCAGGTCATTCAACACCACATCCAGCCGCAGGCGTGGAGAGGCGCCGTAAGCCGTCGCATTTCGCAGAAAGGTCGGGCTGAAATGCTCGTCCGCCAGCCGCGCCACATCGCGCTCGACCAGCACCTTGGATTCGGCGTACGCGGTGACCGGGCTCAGTGCCGCGGTCTCATCGAGGATAGCGTCCCCGGCCGCGCCATACGTGCTGCACGACGACGAGAACACGAAGCGACGCACGCCCGCGGCTTTGGCTAGTTCCGCCAGCTTCACCGAAGCCAGGTAGTTGATGTCATAGGTCAGCGCGGTGTCCAGGCTGCCCAGCGGGTCGTTCGATAACGCGGCCAGGTGCACCACCGCGTCGAAGCCATCCAAATCCGCTTGGGTTAAGTCGCGGATGTCCTTGCGGATCTCTGGGATTTCCGGCGCGGCTTCTCCGAACCCGCAGCCGGCAAACAAGTCTGTATCCAGGCCGATGGTTTCATGGCCGGCGGCCGCCAAAACAGGCCCTGCAACGGCGCCGATATAGCCTTTGTGTCCGGTTAACAGTATTCGCATGTAGGCCGACTTCCCGAGTTCCTCTTCCAGGCACATCAGAGTCCACTCTTCCGAGCGGCTAATGGTTGATGTTAAAAGCGTTTAGGAGTTCCTGGGAAGTGGTGGTCCGAAACTTCGGGCATGGATCCGAAGCGTTATCTCAAAATACCACCGGCCGACCGGCGCGCCTCTACCCAAGATGCCTGTACATCAGGCTGCCGGCCAAGGGTAGAAAGGCGTCGGGCATGTGACCGAAAATGCGCCTGGCCAGCCGGTTGTGCCAGCCTGGCGTGGTGCGCGGCAGAGGGTAGATCCCGTAGCGCCAATAGGCGATGGGGGTCTGGACCGCTCCCCAGCGGTCCTTGAACGTAATCAGACCGGGCTGATCCCAGTCCGATCGCCCGAAATCAAAGGTGCAAATCCCTTCCTGCTTTGCCTCCTGGATGGCTTTCCAGAACAGCAGTTGCATCCCCCCGAGCCTGTTGAACTTCCTGTCCGAGCAGCCGTACTTGTAAACCAACGTGTCCTTGTACCGCAACGTGAGGATACTGGCCACCGCACGGCCGTCTTTCAACGCCAGGCGGATCTTCAGCCGCTCACCCATACAGGTGATCAAGTTGCGGAACCAGGAGAGCGGCTGCGGTGCCAGTTTCTGCCTCCGCCGGGACTGTACCAGCAGATTGTAGAACCGTGCCAGTTGCCATTCCGATCGCCCTTCCTGGTAACTCAGCAACTCCCGCTCGGCGCGCCGAATCTTTCTCTGCACGCAGTCCTTGTGAAAACGCCGGAAAATCTCCTCCAGATCCGCGTGCAGATCCAGTTGATGCAGGCAGAAGCTCCCGGCTTGGTCCAGTCCCAAGGAACCTTCCTCCAGCAACGTAAGAGGCCGGATTTCAAGGTACTCCCCAGTTCTCGCGCCCAAGTCGCACTTTAAGGCGGAGAGCAGACGCGCAAGTTCCTCCCTCGTCTCCACCAACGGTTCGCAGTGATCGGAGAAAGGAAGGGAGACTGTTCGGCACCCGGTGAGCCAGCTCTTCACCCGGCAAAACACCAGGCCATCACATAACTCTTCACCCGGAGCCGCCGTGGTCAGAGCCGCGGGTTCGTATCCATAGGTCCGCCGTAAGGCCTCCAGCCACGCTGGGGTGTGAAATATCGTCGCCTGGGGATTACCTTCCAGGAACACCCGCCAGCGCGCATCGTGAACAGGATCAATCTGATAAACAGCCACTGCTCCACCTTACCGCCATTGCCAAGCTGCTGCGTTGTTTCCACCACCCGACTGTGGTCCTGGCACTACCACAATTCACTTGAGCGACGAACGCCCGTGATGGTTCGTTAGGTCGAAACGAAAGCTTTCTCTTCGACTGATGACCGCCCAATCATTCTTCGAAAGACGTCCACCTAGAACGCCTTCTGACCCATGGTATATAAGAGCTTCCCTAGAGGGCTGCACCAAGAAAGACAGTGGCTCCGCATACAAGTCTAAGCACAGGAAATGGAACGTAAAATAAGCGCACCCCAAAAGCCGAACGGCCGCCATGAGAATAGCTGGTCAGGTAGTCGAGTCGTTTGACCTTTCGGAAGGCGGGGAGGTCGTCGTCCGTGCCAAAGGCAGGTTTCAGAACGGGCAGGGTTGCGACTTTGTCGCGGAGCAGCAGCTTTTGCAGAACACGAGCCGCGAAGATGAGAGGCCTCATAATGTTCTAGCTGCAACTGAACCGCGCATCATACCCGCAACTATAACACCACCAGCGGCAAGCTGAACGCAGGGCCGGAGCACAACATGGCCCAGCATTACTGGAACTACCGACTCCAGCGACGAGAACGAAGCGACCTTGCGGCCGTAGGTAATGTGGCTACCGCGGCTACGGGCGAGCGGATATTCTTGCGTGGACCCTAAGCCGAAACCACAGCTCCTTCTTCGACCCGTGAACTCCGCGCAAATCTTCGATACAGGTCCAAGTAAACAGCTCTCTGGTCCATGATAAACAACAGCATCCCAGCGTATGTACCAATCAATACGGTACCACCCAAAATAAGCCTAACCCAATGAGACTGGCTGCACCATGAACATACCCCAAACGCCACGGTTCCAGCGACTGCGCTGGACGCTAGCGGACGGCTCACGGTCGTCATAATCTCCCTTAAAGAAATGACGGTGCCGTGTACCGACCAGGCAGTCACCGGTACGAGCCAGAGCACCATTACCGTGGAGTAAGCAATGGCGACTCCTTGGGGCCCATAGGGCAGGCCCAAAAGATAACTCGCTATCATGAGCGGGGCGATGACCAGCGACATCTTGACGCCTCGCCCGACCATACCAATCGCACTCAGAAGCCAAGACAGCGGATTGGCGATTGCGAAGACTAAGATTGTTGGCGTTAACAGGCGAAAAATCGGCGCGGCTTCCCTCCACTTTGGCCCTAGAAGCACCCCAATCAGATCACCGGCGAACACACAGCACCCGACCGTGGCCGGCAGCGTGAGTGCCAGGACCAACGAGTAGCCTTTGAGGAAGTAGCTCCTAAGGCGTGCAGGATCATCTTGAAGCCGCGATAATGCCGAGAACGCTACTTCGCCGACCGCACCATTGAGCGTGTCGGTCGGGATACGGATCAACTGGTAGGCGCGGCCATAGATCCCAATCGCCTCTGCTCCCCAGAATCGACCGAGAAGTACCTTCTCGAAATTCGACGCGACGTAGACGATCAGCCCGTTCACCGTAATGGTGCCGCCAAACCGCATCAACGGGCGAATTCCCGCACGCCTGTGCGGCATACCCGGAGCCCAGGCTGTCGCCAACCAGAATGCTGTGGTGGCCGTGAGTGGCAGAGCAACCGTCATGGCCACTAATGCCCAATATCCAAAGCCCGCTTTAGCCGCGCCGATCGCCACGCCGGTACTCACGATCCAGGAGCCGGTGTCTATCGCCGACAGAGTGGTAAAACGCATCTGGCGTTGCAGAAGTGCAGAGTGCTGAATGCCTGCCGCATTGAACAGAAATGCGCTCGCCATCAGGATCGTAACCCAGTACAGGCGGGGCTCGTGATAAAACCCAGCGACAACGGGCGCAAGCCCTGCTGCTGTAGCGGCGAGTATTGCACCGACCAAGACATTGACCCAAAATAGCGTTGCCTTCTGTTCCTCGGTCACCCGCGCACGCTGCACGCTCGCCGCAGAAAGGCCGAAGTCTCGAAACAGGTTTAGGACGCCCGTAAATGCGGTCACCATACCGACCAAACCGAAGTCTGCCGGTTCCAAGAGTCGCGCAAGAATTGCGAGCGATCCCACGCGGAGGAGCACGTTTGCGGCTTGTGCACACACTCTTGCAAGCACGCCCCGAACCGCCCTCTCTTTCAGGTCCTTCATTCCTTTATGGCCACCCGCGACATGACTGCGCTGCCTCCCGGAGAAGCGTGACTCCGTACCATCTTTAGACTTCGCCGGCGCGATCCGCCGAACAGATAAAGAAATACTCCACGGCAAACCACCGGCTGAGTACAGGAATCTTCAGATTAATCCGCATCTGCAGAGCTTTCATAAAGTGTCGATTCGGCTCGTGATGATGCCAATGATACGAAGTAGGCACACATCGGTCGATGCGAAATATGCGCATCAACCCCCGCCGAAATTCGTCAAACGATTGTACATTGCTGTACGGCTGGTACACATGTCTATGCAAATGGTCAAAATTGACGTATGAGACAATGAAAGTACCGTCTCTCTTGAGGAGCTGCCTTATCTCTCTCAATTTCTCCTGCTGAAACCTTCCAACGTACTCGAAGACGCCTTGGGCGACGATGATGTCAAACTGCCTGTCACCAAAGCGGATCGGGGTCGCCAGAAGATCCGCTTGAAGAAGGTTGGCGGCCGGAGTGTGTATTGCTATATCGATCCCGTAGTACCCGATATTCTTATCGAGAAGGCATGCCAATGCTGCAGGGCCGCATCCGACATCCAGCAGGGTGCACGTCCTGCCTGCCGCGATGCTGTTGATCAGTCGCGCCGCCTTTGTGAGCCGAAAGTGAGGCTCGCTATACCTCAGATTTTCGATCGCCCAAAACTCTCTTTTGTAATAGTTGTCTGTCACCTGTGTCATGAGAACGGACTTTCTATCGCCAGAGGCGCCGGCGAGGATAAGCACGCGTGGACGTCTAAGCTGCCAGCAGCTACTCCGACACCTGACAGTTACTGCCAACGATAGCTCATGCCCCGGAGTGCGCCATCACTTCTGTGAAGATCAGACGGTACTGTTCATCCAAGGCCTGGCGGCGTTCTCCGACTTTCTCCCGAATGATTTCCCGCAGGGTTATGGCGTTCTTTTCCAAGTGGCAGAATTGGGCGATCAATCTCTCAGCGCGTAGCTGCTTGATATCCTGGCAGTATTCTTTCAATCCCATATCTTGCATGAGCGACGTACACTTTGGATGGAAGGAGATGGACATGACCGGCTTATTGAGCGCTAACGCAAGGAGAATATTGTGGAATCGCGTAGCCACCACCGCATCGGTTTCGCCAAGCTGTGCCAGTAGGTCTTGCGCGGATCGGATGGGTTCAGCAATAATGCGGTCCTGATCGTAAGCCTCCATACGTGCTCGCAGTAACTTTTGAAACTCCGTTACTACGGTCTCATCGCTGAGCTCGCCGATCAGCAATCGGACATCATAACGTCTGCCCAAGAGCCATCCGACGAAGACTGCAAGCTGTTCTAAGTATGCCGTGTATGTTGCGTCAGCTCTCCCATCACTGCTAAGTTTGCCATGGTATAGCATCAGGCCGATCCCGACGACCGACCGCCGCCTTTTCGGGATCACGGCTCCTCGTGTGAGTTCGTCACTTATGCTAAAGGCGAGGTCGGGGTATACTCTGTCTGTGGCAGTTTGCACACCGAGCGATCTAAGGTAGTCCCGTGTCGCGGTATCGCGATAGGAACGAAAATCTGCTAACGCGAGAGCTGATCGTACCAGCCATCGGCCGGCGCGGCTGGATAACGGTCCAGCTCCAACACTGACGAAGAGCAGCTTACAGCCACGCATCTTGGCGAGGACCGACCATTTAAATAAGCTATACGGCCCCCAGCTCTTAAGGCCATAGGCGTCTGTGAGCAGGCCCGTTCCTGGGACAAGGAGCGCGTCTGTACCCTTGAGCATCATGAACCCTTCGACCCAGCGGTATACCTCGTCCGGCAAACCAACGAAAGCTGAGCGAAGTAGCCTTCCGAATGGATTGTGGGGCTTCCAGGCTCTGGAGATTGTGCGGCTAACAGGCACAGTAGGGATCTTGTGAAGTTCGGCTGTCGCGGCCGGGCCAGTGCAAATACAGGCGATTTCGACCTCCGGCACAAAGCGGCGCAGGTGATAAAGAATTGCGTGAAATGTGCTTTCGTTTCCGAAGTTACCATGCCCAAAATGACCAAAAAATTTTAGGCGCACTTTCCTCTGCTCCACCAGACAAGCGCTTTCTTCACAGGCCCGCCTCCCGCGCAGGTCCCCCGCTGCGAGACCGCTGCGTTGTCGTTATGTCTCACACCGATCGCGCTCGGCCGATCGGTTCGGTTGATGGCCACCCTCACTCTGCGCATGCGCGACAGTCCGATCCACTGCCGGCTCCAAGATCACTCGTCGAGTCTGCCAGTTTCTAATTTGTCGCAGTGACACGAGCCTTCTAATCGTTGCCAAACTGGTTTCTGCGTCGACAGCTGCCTGAAACAATTGTCTGAGGGCTGTTTTTGCCAGGCGCGTCCGACTGAAGCTGATTTCCAGGTCAGCGAAGGTGTTTTTATGGTAGGACCAAAACGCTCGGTCCCGTTCGAGCCACAGACGCCTGCCGAGAAACGTGTAGTATTGCGACAAGTGCTCGTCAAGACACTTGTCAAACTCCACGGTCGTCAGACAGTCCCTGCCGTACGTAAAAAGCAGCCCCAGCACGCTGCGGAAGTGCGTGCCTATGTCGGCGGAAATGGCCCCTATTGACCGCGCGCGAGGCCTGGAGAACGTCAAGACCTGATGTACGAAACCAAGGTCCGTGGTTTTGAGAAGTGCAAAGCACGACTCGAAGTCTGCGTACGTATCCGTCTCGACATAAAAAGGACTACGGCTTCTCACCAGGTCAGCACGGTAGAGCACGGATGTTTGTGAGCCGAACAATAACACGTCCCCCAAGAGGAAGTGCCGGCAGGCGTCCCGCCCCGCCACCACGGCCTTCTCATCAGGCAACCCGGTTAACCGAACTTGCTGCCCAAACTGTTCGTAAGCGCTGACGACCCCCACCGAAGGATGCGCCTCTGCAACGGCGACCATCTTTTCGAGGCAGTCCGCGAAGATCCAATCGTCCCCGAGGACCACCTTGCAGTATTTGCTCGCCGGCGAGATCTGTCGAACGGCTACGTTGTGGTTGGCCAGCATTTCCAGAAAACGTTGATTGTCATGGACCCGAATCCTTGGCTCCTTTGCCGCATAGGTCCTGGCAATTTCTAGAGATCTATCCGTGCTGCAATTGTTTACGATGGTATAGTCCCAGTTCTGATAACTTTGTGCCAAGACGCTCTCTATACACTCTGCCAGGTATTCCTCTTCGTTGTATACAGGAGTCACAACGCTCACCAGGGGCTGGGAGTTATTAATCATTCAGAGCATCCAATATTGTTCTTCGTCAGCTCGGTAGGCAGGAGTTCTACCCTAAACGTCTCGTTTTTTTGTATCGTCCGCCAAATTGATTCCCCTCGACGATCTCGACTTTAACCGGAACCTTGTACGGCTCAAGTCTTGAGCGGCAGAACTCGCGGATTCTGTGGTGAACGGAAGTGCGATCTTCAGGCTCAGTGACGTTGATCCGCGCGACCACGATATGTCCCGTTATGGGGTTGCGCTCACCTCGCACGGTGGCGTCCTTGATGTTTTCCATCTGCAGGAGAACGTTTTCCACTTCCGCGGGATAGACCTTCCTCCCGCCAACGTTGATCATCTCCGATCTTCGGCCGAGAAAACGAACATAGTCGCCGTTCTGCTCCACCAAATCTCCCGTATCCAGCCAACCCTCTTCATCGAATGGAGAGGGTGCGTTTAAATAACCTAACATGGCGGTGCGCGCCTTGACCCATAGCGTGCCATCTCTGACCTTCACATCAAAATCTTCTCCACCCACCTTCACCCACAACGAGCCGGAATCCTGACTTTTGGAACGCAGAATGCCCAATTCGGAGAGCCCGTAGGTTTGTTGGATCTTCGCCGACGGGAAAAGGGCATGAAGTTTCGTTAGGGTACTCTCAGGCATGACCTCGGTGCCGTACGTGATGAGGCGAAGCGAGGAAAGGTCGTAACGAGTATACGCCTCGGACATCAGCAACAGGTTAAGAAATGTAGGCGAGGTGGGCAATAGCTCGACTTTGTGCTTCTCAATCGCTGCGCATGCACTGTCGGGGTCACGATCGGCAATGGTCACCGCTGCTCCGGCATTCGATAGGACGTAGAAGAGCGTGTTCATGCCGCCGATGTGATCGATCATCAGGAAAGTCAACACCTTCATCGTGCGGCGTGGTGTCTTGAACTTCCCGAGCAAAGGAATGAAATCATGGAGTGCCGCTTTGCTTTTTCCCGTTGATCCGGAACTGAATAATACCAGGCCCGGGTGGCCCCGGGCGACGAGTTTCCGGCTCAAGTCGTTCTCAGGTTCCCTTTCAAACCTCTGAACTTCATGCAAGCCGTCGAGCGACGGCCGGATGGCCATTTGCACCTCGGCGATTTCCATAAATTCCTGTTGCTGAGGTCCGACAGAGGGCGATAAGGGCACGATCACGGCGGAATGGTCGATCAATGCAAGAAGCGCCGCCACCATCTGAGGGCTGAAATCGCCCTGAAGCGCGACGATAGCCCCGGGGCTGAGCCCCATTTGAATGAAGCAGGCCCGCCATTGTGAAATGATTTCGAGAAGCCACTCATAAGTGAATGGTTGATCGTTACTCACGAGGCAGGGAGCGGCCAGATGATCCTTGAAGATATCGTATAGCCAGTCCAGATGTGCCATGCTCTATGCACCTCCCAGATAGATCACTTGGCCGGTAACGTAATTGCTCGCCGGCCGGATCAGAAACTCGATCACATTCATGACATCCTCGGGTTGTCCCTTGCGCTTGATGGCCAGGCAATCGATGATTGCCTGAATGCTGGCGGCAGGCACCTTTTGGATAAGGTCGGTATCGATGGGCGTCGGTCCCACGGCGTTCACGGTAATGCCGAATTCGCCCAATTCATACGCGAGAACGCGCGTCATGGTCTCGACCGCCGCTTTACTCGCCGCATAAAGCGCCTCACCGCGAATGCGCATAGGCACCGCCACGGTCGTGAGGTTTACAATCCGGCCATACCGAGCTTTCATCATGAGCTTGGCGGCTTCCCGCGAAACCAGCCAGGCGCCCCGAAAATTCGTCGCCATCAGCCGGTCTACAGTAGAAGCCGGCACCATGAGAAAGTGATTGAGAGACGCAATGCCGGCGTTGTTCACCACCACGTCCAGTCGCCCGAGGCTCCGCCGGATTTCCGCGACCACTTCTTTGATCTCGTGCTCGTTGCCGACGTCCGCCTCCAAATGGCGATACCCTTCCACGGCCCAGTCGGCCGAGGTCCGGCTGCAACCGAAAACGGCGTAGCCACAGCCCACAAGCTGCTGTGCGATGAACTTGCCCAAGCCTTTGCGGCTGCCGGTCACCAGTGCCACGCGCTGTTCATCCTGCAGCATGGCTTTAAGCTCTTGTGCTTTCGGCCATCAGGTCCTGAACATATTCGGCCAGGCTTCCGATCGTGCGAAATGGGCTCCGCTGCCGTGACATCGCGTGGTCATCGGCAATCGTGATTGATGCACCGCAACGCTCAGCGATCTGTTCCTCCACCTCCACGATCAGGGTGACCACGTTCACCGAATCCAGTGCGCCTCCGAACAAACGTGTAGACTCAGTCGCCGGTGGAGCACCTTCAACCGGCGGTGCCAGTTCGTCATAGATCCTGCAGACTAAGTCAATAGTCTCTTGCTGTGTCATCTCCGTACTTCACCTCACCCGGACCTTGATGATTCCGTTAATTGTCCCGTACCCTCTTGATTCACACGGCTGTCGGCCCCAACCCAGGGCACGCCAGCGGATCGATCTGCCTACCGAGCCTTGCGGGGTTGCCCACAATCACGGAGTATGGTGGAAAGCTCCTGGTCACGAGGGCGTTAGCTGCTACAACACAATTTCGCCCCAGAACCAGCTCACCCTTATCGCACACAATCGCCGCTCCCTGGCCGATCCAACAACCTTCCCCGATCCGAATTCTGCCTCCCTCCGTGGCAGGCTGCAACCTGATTGGCAACTCCACATCGTCATGAGCGTGGTTGTGGTCCATGATCAATACTGACGTGGCAAGGATAACATCCCGCTCGATATGAATATAATTTTTGGCGGAGATCACATTCCTGGCGCCGATCACGCAGTTGTCATCAATCACGATGTTAACCTCGCCAACAGCTTCGCGTATGATGTTCAACCACGCATCTTTTCTGATGGAGACTGAGGTGCCCAGCTTGATCCGGTGGGCGATGCGCCTGCTCAACAACGCGGTGTGATGGATAAACAAATTTCGGCCGCGGGATGCGAAGGGGTAGGTGGTACTTACCCATAGGCTGTATAATTTCGTAAGTACCTTAGGAAAATATGACAAGAAGTCTTCACGAGGGATGGTAGGTGTCCCGATAGTGCCGGTCATGGTTCGATTCCTACTGGAATTCTGCCTTCTATTCGTTCTCTATGCGGGTCCGACTTCCGGACGCGAGAGTTCCTTCCTGAAAACCGCGTGGATAGACTCTCCGCCTCCCACAAGAGGAGCCAGGACCCGCAAAGAACGCAAGACCGTCATGCGCGTCAACTTTCGCGCCGCTCTCCAGGAGAGGCAAGCTTCTGCTTGATATGCCGCCGGTGTCCGGCGGATTCCTACTGCCCGGCAAGCATCGTCCCACACGTAACGCAGGCTGGTTCCCACGGCGAAGTTCCGCCGTGTTTCGAGCGACACTGCCTGGAGTCCCGCCGATTCCGCAAGGAATTTGAGGGAGGCCGGCGAGTAGTGGAACAGGTGTCGCGGTAGCTCCAGCCCATGCCAGTAGCTTCCAAACACGCGCGCCTCGGCAGAGTCCACATTGGGCACCAGGACGTAGAAAATTCCTCCGGGCTTCAACCACTCGGTGACCCGTGCCATGACCTGGCGCGGCTCATAGAGATGCTCGAGCACGTCAAAGCAGGTGATCACGTCGAAGTATTCACGCGGAAAGCATGCGTCCAGAATATCCCCGGCATATACTTGCGCTCCACTCCGCGCCTCGGCGGCTCTCGCGGCCTCAGCGGACATCTCGAGTCCGTACAGCTCCCAGGACTCGCTGCGCATGAACTCCAGGAACGACCCGGAGCTGCACCCCAAGTCGAGCAATGCGCCGGATTGTTTATATTGTGTCAGCGTTGCTTTGCGGTCCCTCCAGCGGTGGGGCGAATTTTGGCCGCCCGCCGAGATGAGTTGGTGATAGGCCCCGGTGTAATGCAGGTGCATTTCTTCCGGCCTCGGTGGATGGCTCAGCCACACGAGCGAGCATACCGGGCAGCGCACCAGCGTGTACTGCTCGTGCCGGCCATGGAGCCGGTCCGGCGCCTGGAGCCACTCCTGTGCGCCCGCCCGCCCGCAAACCGGACACCGCTGCGCTTCGTACGTATTGGGCCTCACCCCGTCCTCCTGAGCCGCCACCTCCGGCTCCGAGACCGGGGCTAATGAGGCATGGTAGTCCGGAGGAGGTGCGCCTCTACCATGCAGATTCTCATACGACATTTGCGAACTTTTTTCTGCTGGCCCGGTGGCGGTGCACAGTTCGGAGGGCCAGGCGAGGACTCAGCCAGGTCAACAGCCATTTCACTGCGACATTGAACGTCGGATCGATCCATGCAGCCCGCGAGACGGCTGCGCGCGCCTTTTGGTACTGTCCGGCCTCCAGATACCAGTTGGTCCATCCGCTGTGGATCGAGCGCAACTCCCCACGAACGACCTGCCGAATGTGCTTCGGCAGACGTTCGCTCAAGCGCAAGAGCCCTTCAAGTCGGATCTGACTATCTTGAAGAAAAAACTCCATCTTGTTCCAATCTGCACTTACTCCCACATGGCGAATCTCCGCGGGCGATCGGTCGAACCAGACGAGTGGACGATTGACATAACAGAAGTCCGTGAGCATAGCCAGTCGGAACATGAAATCGCTGTCCTGGCTATACAGCAGTTTGGGATCGAATCCCCCCGCTCTTCTTACCGTATCGGCGCGAGCCAGCAGAGAGGACAGGCACACGACCATACCTGCGCCCCCCGGCCTCACCAGCAGTCTCAAGACATCGGTGTTGACGCCGATCGTTTCGCCGTGCCGATAGCTCTTTTCCGCCATCTCGAAGAAGCTCCGTGTTTCCGGATGGTTGAATAACCGGATGTCTGTATAGCACGCGCCGCACTGCAAGCTAAGTCTTTCCAGGGCCTTGAGTTGCCATTCGAGCTTGTCCTTCTCCCAGAGATCGTCGGAATCCAGAAACGCAATCCATTCACCCCGTGCTTCCTGGATGCCCTTGTTCCGCGCCACACTAGCGCCCTGATTGGCTTGAGCGTAGTAGCGGATCCGATCACCGTAAGTTTCTCCCAGGATCTGCCCCGTGCCATCCGAAGACCCGTCATCCACTACGATCACTTCGAGGTCAGAAATGGTCTGAGTCAGGGCGCTTTCTATGGTGTGCCGGACCTTGTCTGCGCGGTTATAGGTTGGGATGATGACGGATACTTTGGGATTCATAAAACCTGCTCTCTCCCGGCTTGCCTGCGTGCAACCCGGGAATCAATCAAACCATTGCAGGAAGGTCAGAATAGCATTAGGACTTGACGCCGCCACCCTGTTAAGCACAGGCAGTATTTTGTGGCAGTCCAGCCCTGTAGGCGGCAATCGTTTCCCGATAAACCTGCAGGAGTACTCTCCCGGCCGAAGTCCATGTGATCTTGGGGGCAACCTCCAGAGAGGCGGCGCGCAATCTCTCCAGGAGTGCACGGTCCCTGTGGAGAGTGGTGATGTGTTGGCAGAGCTCTTCTACGTTCCCGACCCCGTGCACCAGCCCCGTCTTCATGTGGCTGCAGATCTCCGTACAAGCCTCCGACACAAGAGGAACGCACCCGCTGCCCATGGCTTCCGCGATGACGAGACCAAAGCCTTCTTCAATGCTGGGCAAAACCAGAACGTCGCTCTTCCGCATCAGGTCGGGCACGTCTTTCCGGTGCCCCAGGACTTTGACGCTGGGGTGCCTCAGCATGGGCGCCAGCTTTTGCTCATAGTCCGGTAAAAACTCCCCGGCAATAAGAAAAATGCCGTCTCTCGAGGCGGGAGATTTCAGCCATGCCTCCAGGGCATAGTGTACGCCCTTCCGCACCGCGCACACCCCCACAAACAGCATTGTCAGTCTCCGCTTGGCGTCTCGTGGTTCGCTACTCGGGTAGTACGCCGCCTCGTCATATCCATAGATGTGCCGTGCCAGTTGCTGTGGCGCATACCCCCTATCCAGATAGGTCTTCACCACGAAATCCGAAGGACACAGCAGGCGCGTGGCCAGGCGGTACTCCTGCTCCTCCTTGTGCAGCTTTTCTGCGTTGTAGGCGTGCTCATGATCCGGCGGCAGCGTCACGCCCAAGCGTTGGCACTCCTGCCGCACTACTTCCATGGCAAAACCGGTGTGCGCGTTCGGTCTTTCGAGCACGGTCGGAATTCCCAGTCTGGTGGCCGCCTGAAGCGTTTCGAGCGCGCCCAGAGGCCACGTATGAACGATGTCAATCTGCCCAGCCAGTTTCTCGATCCGGTGGGCCACTATTCGGTCGTGCAGAGCCACGGTGCGCATGGTGCCGAGAAGCCGGTACGGCACCCGCATCCTTCCCCTTGCGAGTGTCGGCCGAACTCTTACACAACTCGGGACCGGCCTGGAAAGCGAGCCGGAAAACACCAGCAGATCCGCTCCCGCGGCAGCCAGGCCCTTCACTTGCTGCCACGCCGTGTAGCAAATCCGGTCGGCCCCCAGCCGGAGCGGAAAGCTATACACCACCCGCACCCGCTTGTTTTCGTCGCTCATGTTGCCCCCCATACGCCCAGTCACCATCCTGCGGGAGCTGAGGCATGTGCAAACTCCTCAGTGCGTGGCGCCCCGGCGTGTTGAATCGTCTCCGACCTTGGTGCAAACGCTCCGACAGAGATACAAGCCAATAAGGAGAAGAAGCACATCATCAGGTGGACCATATAGTTAATTCCAAAAGACGCCACCACATTGGCAAACAAAGCCGACCCCAGGCACCATAGGAACCATTCCTCTCTGCGGTCGCCCGCCGCTTGCTTCCTGGCCCGTCCGATCGCCCCGAAGCTTCGGCTGTAAATCGCGATAAAGACGATCAGGGTAACGAGTCCCCCGGTCAAAGCGGCGACCACAAACTGGTTGCAAAGATCAAACATCACAAACCCCCAGTCGGGGTAGTCCTTGGATCCGAGAAGCCACCAGTCACCGAAATGCCGGATGCAATTATCCACCAGCATGTAACGATGATAGCTGGATGAACCACCGGTCACGTCAATGTGTTCAATGAGAGACCAAACGGGCCCGTTCATCACAAGGTGTAGTCCCACCAAGGTAACGGCGAGCCCCCACCGGACGAGCCGCATTTCCTTGCGAAGAGGCCAGAAGCCAAGCCCTACAAGGCTTCCGCCATAGGCCAGCCACGATGTGCTTGCGTGGGACGCGAACGCCATGGCCGTCGCCCCGGCAAGTCCCGCCAACGCCGCGCCGCGAGACTTTTTGTCTGTCCACAGCCAGAGAAACAAGGGAATCGAAGTGCCGGCGAATGCCCCGGCGTAGAGGGTGCCTATTGCCCCCTCCGAACGAACGCTGCCGCTTCTTACAGTGGGCGAAGCGCCTCCAAGGAACCCGAACACGTTTTGATGAGTGAACTGTTCACTCATCATGCAGGCCCCCTGGATAACGCAAATCGCCGCTAGCACCGTGACGGTGCGCCGAGCCGCCTCACGGTCGGGAATCAGAAATCTCGCCGCCACGTACCCACCCAGGCTCTCCACCAGGTCTCCCAGCCCCTTGATCAATACCTCCACCTTCAGAAACTGGAAATAAAACATGCACAGTGTTAGCAACGTCCAAAGCACCACCACAGCGTCCAAGGCGTTGAATCCACCGGCGAACCGCTCTTTCGACGAAGACCCACGCAAAGCGGCCATCCGGGCCAACACCGTAAGGATGAGGATGCGCAGCACCGTGAAGTGTATGCCTCCCACTACCACCACTTGTCCGATCGGGATCGTGAAAAATACCAGGAGGAACGGCGTGATCGCTTTCTCCCGAGGCCGGGTCAGGATCAGGAGGATGGCAATCATCATCCAGACCGCTGCCACCGGATGCAGGATCGTTTCCGCCGCACCACCGCCGAATCGGAAATTTTGAGGCTGCACGCTTTAGGATGGTCGGCAGACAGGGTCGCCCGCCGTGTTGGGAATGATTCGCAGCCTTGCAGATCCCTACATCGCTCAAGGAGTAGGCGTCACACCAGATGTGGACAGCTTCAATACACAGTCAGAGTAAGGGAACCAGGGGGATTGGGCCGGCCGCTAGCCTGAAACTCATAAGCTCCCGCATCCCACGCCCCGGAAGCGGGGCGGGCATTCACAGTCCGCATCACTACGCGATGGTTTACGCTGTCATACGACGGATACGTCGCATCGCTGCAAAGCCCGGCCACGTTTCCTGAACAGGACGCCGTTCGGTTCGTGCCTATTCCCACTGTAGGGCTGTTGCTGGCTGTTGGCGAATAAGCGTATAGCTGACTCGCGGTGTATCCCGCGCTGTTTGCCTGCGCCAAGGTTTGAGCCAGATTCCCCCCAAGATTATTACACGTCGTACCTGTGCCGTTGCACAGCGTGCTGCTGTTGATGCAATGATTGTTTGCAAAGTTCGCGGTCGAGCGCGGCGGGGTCTCGCCATTCCCCATGCAGGGAGCGCCACCGCTTTCCACCGTGTTGTTGTACACGTAATACGTCCCGGTCGCAACGTGGCTCCCGATTGTAATACCGGGATCAAAATCAATCGCCGTGTCGTAGATCACGTTGTTATACACATACGCGGTGCAGGTCGTGCAGTTGGAGTTGCCCATTGTAAAGATCGTGGAACCCCCAGCGCAGCCAGCGTGACGCACGACGTTGTTGGAAACCACCAGAACACTACCGGTGAACGCGTCCTGCGGAAACATCATGTTGCAATGATCGCCAGAGGTGGACACGTAGTTATATTCGATCAGGTTGCCGTCGATGACATTAAAGACTCCATTCATCCCGTTGTAAACGTAACGGATGACATTATTACGGACGATATCACCATGCAAAATCCCACCCATGAAGTCTTTGTTAGGATCGTCGGCTCCATCAATAACATTGTTATGGAAATTGCTACCCCGCCCTCCTCCTCCACTCCAGTTGTTGGTTATTGCGTAAGAATTGGATCCGCTGCTCCCGGATGTTCGGGACCACCCATGAATGTAAAAATTCGCCACCTCGTCGTTGTTGGCGTATACTCCCACCAGGTTCATACCACTGCTCTGCTGGTAGCCGGTGAACTCGATGTTGTCAAAGGTTACGTAGTCGCCGGCAATCCAGATGATATTTCCGAATTGATTGGAGCTGCAGGATGATCTCTGGCAGTCGAATCTCGGCTGTGTCCAGGCAGATCCCGCGTACCATGTTTGGTCCACGCCGATGTAAATCCGGGCACTGCTCGTTCCACCCCATTGCCAGTTCACGCCTAGGTCCGACGCCACCCAGGTATCCCCGCCTTTGAGAATAAATCTGTCGCCAGCCTGCGGACGGTAAGATGCGCAATTCGACGTGCAGGACGGCATTCCCGGCAAGTGCGCCCAAGGGGTAGACTTGGACTGCGCCTGAGTGGCTGTGTTAGAATCCGATCCCGTCGCCTTCGAAATGTAATATGTGTGCTGAGCAAAAGCGCTTGCCGGGATCAAAAAAAACCCGCAGAGAGCCGGCAGGAAGGCAAAGCGCCAAGCAGCTAAAAAAACGTCTGTTTTCATCGTTCAAGTCCCGGTTCAGAGGCCCAACTTGACGCTATCAGCATCGGTCGGAGGCCGTCAAGGTTAACTTTGGTCAGCCGGCTTGTCGGGACATAGGATTCTTCATGCTAGCGCTGACTTTATCGTGCAGACTGCTGTTTGGAAGGTTGGTGGCGCCGTTGTCAGCCCAGGAAACCGTGGTGCACCCAAACAGAAGCCACTTCCTGGCTCGGCCAAGCCGGTGAAACGGGGTTTTCTCTAACGATGACAACTGCGCATGGTTCCATTCCGCCGCTTCGATGAAGGCACGACAGGCGCCTTCGGGAGCCAGCTTTCTCAGTATGTACTTTACGAGGAACGGATTCAGCCCGCGGCCGCGGAACTGGGGGAACACATGAAAGTCAAAAAGATGCACGTCGTGTTGGCTCAGGGGGAAAAAGTGAGGCTCCATAGTGCCTCCCTTCAACGTCCAGCCGTATCCCGCCAGAGTGCCATCAGTTTTGATCAACCACAGAAGTGCGCCTTTATCAAACCGCTCGGTGATGTTTTGGAGAGCCAGGGCCTGGCTCCAGAAATTGGTGACAGCGTGCAGGTCCTCGGGGCTAAGAGCGCTAAGGTTCGTCTTTCGTTCAACTTGTACACGATCCAGCGGTACGGTGGAAGCGCTGGTTGCCTCGCCAAGGTCACAATAGAAGAGAACCATGTGGCTTGAAAACAACGTCCGCCTCATGCCCACAACGGCGCGGCGGACAGTCGCGATCGAGCCATGGCGCCGATAGTAATCGAAAATGCGGCGACAAAACCTCGAAATACCTGTGACCATAAGGACCGGCTGACCGCTCAGGCCCTATCCGGGATCCTCTCCGATATGAGCGCTCGGAGGCAGGCGGCGACCACCAGTGTCCTGGCGTCATTCTGTCGCGATCCGGATGAGCGCAGGCGGAATAGTATCCCGAATAAATACCGAACCACATACCGGCAGAACAGCATGCTTCGGATTCCAAGGACCCCAAGGCGGCCGTGATGTTTGGCCCAATAATAGAGAATGGACCGTTGCTGCAAAACCGCGAAGCGCACTGGATACGGAGCCGTAACCGCACCACGGTCATGAATGGCTTGTGCACCGGGGAAGAACATTACCTGCCACCCTGCCTTCCAGCACCGCCGGCACCAATCTACATCATCCCCATACATGAAGAGATTTTCGTCCAAAAGACCCACGGCATCAAAAGCTTCGCGGCGCACCATCGAAAAACACCCCACCAAGACATCAACAGCCATCGTGCGGTCATGCGCAAAGAAGAACATGTGCTCTCCGGAGAAAAACCGGGACCTTTTGAACCCCGACGCCAGCCCGCTAGCGGAGCAAAAGTTGTTCCACAACGTCGGGAATTGCCGGCACGAACTCTGCAGTGTCATGTCTGGGTTCAGAACGCGCGGACCAACATTCCCCACCTCCGGGTGTCGGTCCAGGAAATCCGCCAATGCATCCAAGCAGCCAGGCAGAACGATTACATCTGGATTCACCAAGGCGATATATTGTCCCCGGCACTGCCGGATCGCCACATTGTTGCCTCTGGCAAACCCCAGATTCTCGCTGCTCTTGATCAACTGAGCCCATGGAAATTCCGCCTCCAGCATCCCGACGGAGCCGTCGGTCGAAGCATTGTCAACCACAAGAACCTCCATACTGCGGCGGGGGGGGGCGGCCGCCAGGCTTTCCAGGCACAGCTTTAGATAGTGCCGGGCGTTCCAGCCGACGATGACGACAGAAATCTCTATGGATGGGCTGAACATGGTTCGGACTTAACTCCCGCTTGCCTTCTGGCTGACGGACCGGGCCAAATGTAAGGCCCCCTTGTAGCCGCGTATGGCGCGACGCACACTCAGACCTGCTTTTGCGATTGCGGAAGAAACAACACTACTAGATGCCGCCAAGGGCTCAATTTGACAAACGTCCGTGCCGGACAATCCTCTTTTGAAGTCGTAGACCCCAGGGTTCCGTTCGGGGTCGATGCCCCCCAGGTCGTACCACTTAAAACCATTCTCTTTGAGCCATTGGATCAGAGTCCACTGCAGCAGATAAGTGCCCCTCGAATTCAACCCCGCATCACTGGTCGCGCCCAACAGATAGATCGCCGAATCGCCGATCGCCGAGCAGACAGTCCCCGCGACTGGAATTCCCTCCTGTTCGCAGATCAGGATCCGCATGCGCTGCGACTCGGGCAGCTCCTGCTGGATCCTCGCAAACTCCTCAACGTCCACAGTGCTCTCGAAGCCCTTGCGTTTCTTCATCTCGTAGTACATCCGAGAGAACATCCGGTATTCCTCGCTGCCATTTCCAGAAATGACGGCCAGCCCTTTCTTTTCGGATTGCGTCAGCTTATTTCGCCACCTTCCGTCAAGATTTCTACGCAATTCCGAGAGTGTAGGAGCGAGATCAAGCACGAACGTTCTGTAGATGTTTGCCGGGGTTAGAACTTCCGGCTTAAACTCGGAAAACGCGGCTTGAAACAGCGCCGCACGCGGTGATCCGTCAAAGGCGTTTGGCAGGATTCGCAAGAAGAGCTTTCTCTTGCTGACGTATTCCTCCTTTAGTGCCGCCGCCATAGCCACCGGGACCTCAGGATTAACAGGCCCCACGCGGCGCTCGTACAGCGGGCCCCATCGTAAATACGCCATTCCAAATTTCCATCTGATTGGGCGAACAATCCTGATCTGTGCCACACTCACGACCTCGCCGGCGTGCTTCAAGACCAGGTGGCTCAGGTTCCCCTCCCCCCAGCGCACCGCGCCATACGACCACGTCTGGTACAAATTTGAATCAGCGAACAGATTCAGCATTTGAGCCCATTCCGCACGCGTAACGTGATCCACCTCGACTTGCCAAGTATGATCCAGCGCCACCTTCACCCTCGCTACATCACCTGCGCCGCCCGGCTATCGCGAATAATGTCCGCCGCGGAGAACTGCGTCCCAGTTGCGCAGTACCCGCCGCCGCAGCAACCGAAGCCGTGGCAGAACCTCCATTTCGACCAACAGCGTCGTGGTCTGGCCGGCTCGCAGACTTACCCGGTTAAGCTGAAACCGGTCAGCCCCCGCACTGTTGGCGACGCTTTCGCACAGAAAGATCGCCTCGTGTCCGGAGAGCACCAGATGCCTTAGCAGATCGCTGGTAAGATCTGCCGAGGAGCCATACGGCACGCTGAATGACAGTACCTGCTTGCCGGTCAGGGTCTCCAGCTCAGCCTTGTTCCTGTCCACCTCGTCGCTAAAGTCCGCCGCCGCTAAAGACCTGCACCTCACATGACTGTACGTGTGGTTACCAATCTCGAAGCCCATCGAGCCCAGATCGCAGAGCTCCTTCCGACTAAGGTATAAACGTGCTTTGGTCGCCAACTGCCTCTCATCGATTCCACTCAAGTAAATCAGGGCATCCAGAAACGTCTTTCTTTCAGCTAAAGAAATAGCGGGGAAAAAACGCGAAAATACGTCTCCTTGGCTGACCAGTCCCGGACTGTCGGCACCTCTGACGAGACGCACGGCGGCATGGATTGTCTCCATCCCCAGGACGTTAGCTACGTAGCACACCAGATTGTCCGGGGCCAAACGCTCGTTCTCGAGAAATGCGGCATTCAGAAAAAGCACTGCAGGGACACCGAACTTGCTGCAAATCGGTGCCGCCCACTCCATGACCGATGCATAGCCGTCGTCAAACGTGAGCAGGATCGGACGCGGCGGGAGCCGCCGGCCGTCCGAATCGGCTAGTACATCCCTTAAGCTGACAGGAGTGTAGTATCGGGTAAAGAAGTTCAGCGCCACTTCGAACTCGGCTGGCGTGATGTCCACTCGCATCCCTTTGGTAAACGGCGAGTCAATAGCTGAGATATTATGGAACACCACACAACGCAATAGGTTCGTAGGGCGTACCATGCCGATATCACAAAGAGGCTGCACCACGGTGGCGGCGCCAACGGCTGAAGGCTTAGCTTAGAGTAGCGGTTTCTGCTCTAGGAATGTTCGGTGCCAGAGCTCAAGCGTAATTAATGAGAAGATCTCCCTGGAATACGCCGTGTTCGCGTCATCGCCAGCCAACAGTCCCCGGACGGCGGAGGCCGCAAAATATCCCCGGCTCGTGGTTGCCCGGTCCAACAACACGTCCTGAACCCAGCCACACAGTTCGTTCCGAAGCCATGACGCGTAAGGCACCGGGAAGCCCGTCTTGCGGCGATTCAGAATTCGCCGTGGAACGCGCTTCTTAAGCGCTCTTTTAGCGATATACTTAGTGGTAAAGCCGTGAACCTTGAGGTTCGAAGGCAGGGCGGCGGCAAATTCCAGCATTTTGTGATCGAGCAGCGGCACCCGAAGCTCCAGAGAGTTCGCCATCGTCATTTTATCGGCTTTGATGAGCAGGTCGTCAGGCAGCCACGTCTTGGTGTCGATGTAGAGCATGGCGTCCAGCGGATCCGGACCGGGAAGCTGGGCTTGCAGCTGGCGCACGGGCTGAAGAGCATGTTCGCGGTCGATCGAGGCGGCAAAGTCGGGACAGTACAACCTTGCCAGGCCGGGTTCGCCGTCCGGGATTGGATGCGACGTGCGGCTATAGTAGTAGTCCGGGAAGCGGGCCTTGACGAGGGGTGCGTACTTGGCTATTAGGGAGGAACGCACCCAGGAGTTCGTGGCGGCAAGCCCCCGGGCTGCGGCGCCGTTGAGGAACGGCAGGACACGTTTCAGACGTTCGAGCCATAGGAGGTTTCGGTAGTTGCTATACCCGGCGAACGCCTCGTCACCGCCTTCTCCGGATAGGAGAACCTTGACATATTGCCGCGCCAGCTTGGACACGTAGTACATTGCGATGGCCGGCGGCTCACAGACCGGTTCCTCCATATGCCATACGTATCGTGGCAGAAACTCGGCGAAATCGGCGGCACTAATGGTCGTGTCGTAATGGCGGCTGCCGAAACTTGCCGCGGCCAGTTGGGCATAGGGCCTCTCGTCAGCGAAATCCGCACCCGAAAACCCAACCGTATAACTACTAATCTCTTTGTCCGTACGCTCTGCCGCGAAGCTGAGAACGGCCGTCGAATCCACGCCGCCGCTCAGGAGCACTCCGACCGGAACGTCTGCGATCATGTGCAAACTGACTGTTTCAGCGAGTAGCTCTAGCAACTCGCACTCGACCTGCCTGAGACTCAAGCCCTTCGAACGTTTCTGGAATCGGAGATCCCAGTATTGCCGGAGTTCCGTCCTGCCGTTCCGGGCCAGAAGATACCATCCCGGGGACAGCTTCCGCACGCCTTTCAGAAGTGTTTCCTCGCCTGGCAAGTACAAGAAGGTCAAGAACCGGTCTATGCTTTCCGGCGCGATCTCGCGAGGCACAGCCGGGTCTGACAGGATCGCCTTGATCTCGGAGGCAAAGACCAACGAGTTTCCACTTTCGCAATAATAGAGAGGCTTTATACCTATGCGGTCCCTAGCCAGCAACAAGGTCTTCGTTCTTTCGTCCCAGATGGCAACCGCAAACATCCCCCGCAACTTGTCGAGGCACTGCGGTCCGAGCTCCTCGTACAGGTGCACGATCACTTCCGTGTCACTGTTGGTTCGGAAAACATGGCCGTTACTCACCAATGAGGCCCGCAGCTCCTGGAAGTTGTAGATTTCGCCGTTGAACACGATCCAGATCGTACCGTCTTCATTCGAAAGCGGTTGATGACCGCTCTTCAGATCGATGATAGACAGGCGCCGATGTCCCATCCCGATCTGGGAACCCGAATAGATTCCTTCATCGTCCGGCCCTCGGTGCCGTATTGTATCGAGCATTGCACGAATGAGACTTGGATCGACGGCCGCCGCCGGGTCAAAATTAAGTTTGCCGGTAATCCCGCACATGTCTCAACCCATCGTTCGCACGTCACTTCCAAATGCTCTGCAGCCCGCAGAGCCGCCTCAGTTGCTGGGCGTGCATGTACCTGACGTACTGTTTGTCTTTCACGCGTGGCAGATCACTGAAATGGCCCTTCAGAAAGCCGTAGAACATTGCCGCAGACCCGATAACGTATGGTTTCTTTACCAGCCGGTATAGACAACTGCTCATCACAAACAGTAAATGGTATCGAGAGATATAGCACGCGACTCCATGCTTCACGCGGTCCCGCACGGCGCCATCCGCAGATCCGGTGAGCCGGTGATGCAAAAGCCGACAGTCGTTGAAGCCCTGAGTCGTCCAGCCGAATCTGTTAGCCTGCACCTCGTCGATCGTATCCCAGCCCGGAGCCCGCCACAGGCCCCCGATGGCCTCCCAACACGCCCTTCTGTAGATTTTCGTCGCCCCTCTTACATGGAAGCCGGGATTTGGCTCGATCTTCATTTCCCCGTCCACGTCGTGACAGATGACACCGCCGCCGATCCCTAAGCGCGGATCGCGGCAAAACCGGTCAAAACACCGTTCGAAATAGTCCCCGGAGAATGACAGGTCGCCATCGAGCTTTACAATAAACTCCCAGTCATCCGACTGGAGCGCGCTGTAGCCGTCGTAAAACGCTTCAACCACACCACCGCCCGCCTTGCGAAAACCGCGATCGGCCCGGTGTACGATGCGGATCCACGGCGCTTCCGCCGCAGCCGCATCAAGGATCATTGAGGTACGGTCAGAGGACCCGTCGTCGACTATCACCCATTCAACTGGCCGCATGGTCTGACCCTTGACCGAGCTAATAGTCGCCTCGATATACTTTTCCTCATCCCGAACCGGCGTGATGATTACATATCTGGCGTCCTGCACCGTGATGCCCTTCAGATTATGACTACCGGCTGAAGCCGCTACAATTGATTTCCGACTGAAAGCCGGCTTTGCGGCTGACGCCGCCTGAAGCGTTCCCGGCTCAGAGCCGGCTCAAGGCTCGGCGAGCGCGGTGATCTTGAATCCCTGATCGTCTTCGTCCCACTTCTGGCTTTCGATGTACTTCCTAATGGTGTCCTCATCCACCGCGCCCACACTCGCGCAGTAGTACCCCCGCGCGCACAGATGCTGACCCAGTACCACTTGCCCACCTCCGGATATTCATCCCGCAGCCTGCGGGACGACCGCCCTTTCAGGTACTTCACCAGCTTCGCCAGCGCCCTGTTCGCTGGACACGATACCAACATGTGGATGTGATCCGGAGCTACTAAACGGCCGCTTCGGCGCTCGACGTAAACCGCCGTATTGGCCTAACGCACCCTCCTGACACCCGAATCCACCGCCTTCGCTGCCCTATCTCAATCGGGTTACCGTCCCGCTTGACTCCCGTCCCTTTCTCAGCGCTCGGCCGCTCCTGCCATGCGGTGGATCTCAATTCCGCCTTCCAGAGCCCGGAAGCACTCGATATTGGAATAAGCCGGATTGTCCCATCCCTCATATCTTTCCATGTTGTCGATCAGGTTCCCTACAATGGACTTCACGTCATCCCTGGGGTGAAAGCTGAGCACGTTCTTGGCTTTTTCGATACTTACTTTGTAGTTGCGAAAATCCTGTATGTGTTTAATGCACAAATTGACGCGAAGCGATAGCCGGTCCTGAATAGCGCTTTGTACCAGATCGCCCACCTCACCTACGGTGTAGTTTCCAGAAGCGATATTGAATACCCCCGAGACGGCGCTGTTCACCTCAACGGCACGGGTGTAAGCAGTGGCGGCGTCCTCAATGCTGAGCACGGGTCGCCAGATGGATGGATTGTTAACCACAATCGTCCGGTTCTTCATTGCGGACCTGAACATACTGTTGATGATAAGATCAAAACGCATGCGTGGGCTGTATCCGGATATCGTTCCCTTCCGCAGCGAAATTACCGAGAAGTTATCGTCGGCTAGTTGCAAAGCGGCCTGCTCGCCCTGAAGCTTAGAAATGCCGTAAGGATAGCTCGAGCTGGCCGCGCGCGTCTCGTCGAACAGTTCGTTTTCTGTGTACCCATACACCGAACAGGACGACGCATAAATGAAGCGCCTTGCTTTGGCCCTCTTCGCCACGTAAGCCAAATAGGCCGGAGCTGCGGCGTTAAAAACAAAATTTTTGCTCGGTGAATACTCTGCCATGGGGTCATTCGACAGCCCGGCGAGGAACATCACCTGCTCGTACGGCTCCAGGTCCGCGACAGACAGCTGGAAGATATCTTTAGTCAATATGCCGGCTTGCGGTGGCAGGTGGTTACCAAACCAGAAGAGGTCGACGACGTCCACTTTGTAACCACGGTCAAGCAGTCTCGGAATCAAGACAGAGCCCACATAGCCGCCACCACCGGCAATTAGAAGCTTCATTTAATACTCCATTTATCCTGTTACGAGCCAGCCTGGCAGCGCTGAACCGCTCCTGCGCCAGGACCAGTGCTGATTCAGTTCGGCAGTTATCGGGTGGCCGCGCGTTTCTTGATAGTTTTTCGCAAACTCCAGAGCGCTAATAGAAAGAATGCCGCTCCGGCCGCGGCACACAACAGCAGCAGCATGACGGGTGCGCCGCTCGTTTGGTAAAGATGAATCAGTCGGCGTCCGGGGGTGCACCGGGCCAGGATTATGTCGCGGAAGTCCGAGGTGATACGCAGGAAGAAGACTCGTAACGAGCGCCTCTGGATATCGGCGGCAGGCGGCTGTAGGGGATCTCCGTATACGATCGAAAGAAGCCGGGATTTGCCCGACGCCACCGGTATGCACGTCTCCAAATAGCCGCCGCCGAGCGAGTAGGGCCAGGCGTGGCGATCGACCGTCACCGCCGCGGGACGGTCGGTCTCCGCTCTTCGCACATAAAACCGCGAATCTCGCGCGGAGATGTTTTCCAGGCAGATGGAGCTAGCAAAGGTCAGGACATCGTAGTCGCCGTCGTCTCGTGTTCTTACAAGGTACGAGTGCTTCACTATATCTTCAATGCCGCGCCAGCGTGTGTCCGGCTGAAGGCGGTTGACCTGCTCTGCCACGGGGTCGAATGCTCCGATGCCGAGCGAAAAATAGATTTGATGGCAATAGAACAGCAGCGGGTTGTCGAGAAAGGCGGTGACCGCTATGAGACCTGCCGGGACAGGTCCTTCCACCGAGTAGCGCCGGAGGCTCAGAAAACCAGCAAACGAAAGGGTTGCGGTCCGCAGTGCGAATAAAGCATCTGAAGGCGCAGTGACATCCATGGGAACGTTCGACGAGTTGATAGTAGCCAGATAATTGTACTTCTTGAGTGCCGCGAACGTTTTTTCCGGTGCGACGCTGTGCGGAAACACCATCGCTCTGGCGTATGGAATGCCTGTCAGCTCTTGGAAGCGCTCCATTCTGGCTAGAGCCTCTCTGAGTGCTGCGGTTTGGCTGGCGAGGGATTTGCTTCGAAAGTCGGTGAACTCCTTATGGTCGTGGTTGTTTCCGTGCACGCAAATTGAAAACCTCTCCGGATGCTTCCTGACAAGCGACACAACCTCTGGTTCGCTGCGATCGTAGTTCCACGGGATGAACGCGATGGTCGAGTGAAAGTTGTGCTTTTTCATCTCCGCCAGAAGGGTCCCATAGTTCAGGTAGCCGTAGGGTTCTCGCAGCCAGGCATCGTCAATGGTAAGGTTTGCGTAATGATGGAGAGCGTGCCATCCCCGTTCGCCTGCGCATGCCCGAACGAACATCATCACGGGGGCGATGCTGACGAAAGTATCAACCATACGCTCGCTGTTCCCTGCCACTGCAGCGTGGCCTGAGAAAGGCACCCTGCCGGCAAGGAAAATCCTCTGCCCGTGATGGTCGACCTGAATGCATACGGGGAAGACACGCTGATCGTCCCGAATTTGGGCGATCTGCTGAGTGGTGCCATTCTCGCCGGGTACCAAATAGAATGCGCCGTTTGCCTGAAGCGGGACTTCTAGCCCTGTGAGCTGCCGCGTCAACCCCTCCACTCGTGAAATGGTGTACCGGGCACGGCGTGCGTGTTCCAGGCGTCTGCACGCAACCACAGCCCCTCCGGACCACTTTGTTAAGAGTCTCCCCGCTGTTTCTGCCGTCAGACCGAAGACAAGCAACGGTACCTTGCCGCCGGGCCGCCGGCCTAGCATCTGGAGAAACTCGTTGTGATCAACGCTGGCGAGAGCGTTGGCCGCAATTGCCACGCCTACGGTCGTGTTCTGCTCGACGGCCCTTCTTAGGTCCAACTGGCGCCCATCGGCGGTAGGCGTAACCACGTTCAGCCGTACGCCATAGAACTGGGAGGCCACCTCCAATTCTCGTGGCTCCGCCCTCAAGTCCTCTGGTGTACCAATGAAAACGATGTCACCGGCATGACACGGCAGTGATAAGGTTGGGGCCAAGAAAAAGGCGACGGTCGCAACATGAAGGCTACGAGCCGCCAGTCTCCCGAAGCGCGTGCGTCTTATCCCTGCAAACTGTTCCCTCATACCGGCGCCCACTCACTAACGGTGCGACTGATTTATTTTCGATCTATCGAAGCGCGGTTTCATAGGCCTCGATCAAGGTGGATTGCTCAACTTGCCAGTTCAAACAATCCTCAACCCTCCTACGGCCGCACGTCCCGAGTTCTCGACGAAGTTGCTCACAATTGAGCAATCGCATGATCTGGTGAGCAAAATCAACGGGATCGTTGGGCGACGCATACAGTGCCGCCGATCCCGCTATACGTCGGCCCTCCTGCAGGTCAAACAGGACCACCGGCAGCCCAAAAGCCATATATTCCAAAATCTTGATCATCGTTGACTTGTCGTTCATCGGAGTCTTCGGATCGGGCGCCACACCTATGTCGGCACTTGAGAGGTAAGCGGCCACATGCGCATAGGGAACTTGGCCTGTGAATGTGACAAAAGATGCTAGCCCTCGTTCCGTCACAACAGCTCGCAGCATCGGCAGCTCCGCGCCTCCGCCAACCAGCACGAAGTGCGTGTCCTGCCGATTCTCGTGTTTTACGATATGCTCGATGGCGTCAACTAACAGGCGGAGGCCGTCCTGTGGTCCCATGAAACCCACGTACACCACTACGAACCTCGATTTACGAAGTGTGAGCTGAGCGGGCGGCATTCCCGGACTTAGGCTTCTGAGGTCAGGACAGTTCCGTACCACGAAAACGGAGTCCGGGTGTTTTCGCCCACGCGTTACTGCGATTTCCTTAAAGGATTCGTTGGTAGCAATGCAGACTTTAGCGGCTCGGAAGGTGCATCGCTCAAGCAACCTGGTGAGCCGGTAAAGCAGCCCTATCCGCCTGCCGAATCGCGACTCAAACAGCTCGGGTACCAGGTCGTGGTGGTCGAAAATAAACCTGACCCCGAAGAGTCTGAGGAGCAATCCTATCAGGAAGATTGTGTCCGGAGGATTGCACGCTTGGAGAATACGAAACCTCGTGCGGGCGAAGACTTTCAGAGCCAAATAAGACTCGGCAGCCAGAGCTAGGCTGTATTCCAGCAGGTATCCGGTTATTCTTGAAGCTTCCCACCTGCGATGGCGGTAGATGTCGATCCCCTCTAAGCGTTCGTAACTGGCACTGCAAGAATCCGATCCTTTGGGGCAGATGATGGAGACGTGATATCCCGTGTCTCGAAGTGTGCATGCCTCCCGCCAGACTCGTCTGTCAAGGGGTACCGGCAGGTTCTCGACGATAATGCAAACTGCCGTTCGGGCCCCGTTCTTCATATGTTCATCGCCCATTGTCGCGACAGGCACTGAACCTCTCTGCTCCTCGCGGCCTCTGCCAGGCCCATTCGGATACGCTACCGCCCTTTCAGTCCCAAGTGGCGCTTCGTTTCCCGGATTTTTGCGGGAATGCTTCTCCTGGCGGCTGTACGGCGGAACCCGAGATCGCAGTTTGAATGCCACAACAGCGATCTCGATTAACCCACTGCTGATGAGGCACTTGAGCCCCTACTGGAGAGTTCCGGTCAGCGGCAAATAGGAAACCGGGGAATACGATTTGGACTTGCTCCTAATTTATGAGACAAAAGGTGGCGTTCGGGTGTTCGCTCGTCAGGAACTCTCCTTGTTACAACGCCATGAACGCGCCCTGCCCCCTCCCGGGATCCCGGTATTGCCCCTTAGATGCAGCGACGCTGGAGCACCCAGACCTGACCGGCGAGCAGTGGGAGTGCTCGCCCTCGTTATCCCGGGACCTGTCCCGCCGTCAAGACGGCCGTAGACGCCCCTGGAGGGGCCGCCGGGCAGTTCTGAATGGGATTCTGTACGTCCTTGTCGACGCCGGCCAGTTCCCGACCCCTTCGGGTCCGCAACAGAATATCCGTTCGTTCTTGAACAGGGGGGCCAAATCAGAGCATCGAAGTGGGCCCATTCAAGGCTCTTCCGCAATTTTGATGCAGGTTGTTGCCAAAACAATGTAGGCCAGAAATGTTTTAAGCTTTAGGGGCGATGGCACCTCCTCCGAGCCATTCGCAATCCCTACTCCCGAACCCTGACATTTTGATATTGGACCGGATCGAACGAGACGCGGACCGATTTCGATTGTGGGTTCACGTTGAGCAGGAGCCGATCTGCCCGATCTGTGGTAAGGTCTCCCGATCAAGGCACAGCTGTTATTGCCGCTGTCTCCAGGATTTTCCCTGGCAAGGAGTTTCCGTCGAATTGTGGGCCAAGGTTGGGCGGTTTCGCTGTCGCAATTCTGCGTGCCCGCGCAAGATCTTCTGTGAACGGCTATCCCGCGTTACCCCCGCCTACGGGCGTCAGACGGAGCGAGCCTCGGAAATCGTCAGACTGATCGGCTACGTGGCCGGTGGTCTTCCGGGCCAGCGACTGCTCGCGAGATTGTCCATCCTCACCAGTGACGATACCGCTCTGCGCCGCGTTCGAAAGAAACCGGCGCAGGAGTTTTCCGTGCTCCCTATTCGCAACCTGGGCGTCGATGATTGGGCTTGGCGCAAAGGCCAAGACTATGGAACGATTCTGGTCAATCTTGACCTGCACTGGGTGGTAGACCTCCTTCCGGATCGAGCTGCCGAGAGCTTCTCCGCATGGCTGATGCAGCATCCGGAAATCGTGACGATTTCGCGAGATCGTTGCGGTCTTTATGCCGAAGGAGCGGTACTCGGGGCACCCCAATCTCAGCAGATAGCCGATCGTTTCCACCTCATCTTGAACCTCTCCGCGACGATGGAACGGGTGCTGGAGGAGCGCAGCCGACAACTGATCCTGCCACCGGCCGGCGACCCTGTGGCTGAGCCGCAACCACCCGCGGGCTGTGAGGCGAGCGTAGAGGCGCAGGCGCCGGCACTGCCCCGGCCTACACAGTCGCAACTGCGCCGACAACGTCGTCTGGAGCGCTACGAGCAAGTCGTCGCCTTGTTCAACTCCGGCCAGTCGCAGGCGGCGATCAGCCGCACTCTTGGGATAGAACGGAAAACGGTTCGACGCTGGCTGCGACGCGGACAGTTCCCAGAACGGAAGCCGCCGCACCGCCGCCCCCCGAAGGTGAACCAGTTTGCCGACTACCTTCAACAACGCTGGAATGAGGGTCGCCACAACGCATCCCGTCTCTATCGAGAGCTCCGGGAGAAAGGCTATCCAGGCAAACGCGCCATGGTGGCGCGTCTGGTGGCTAGCTTAGCTACTTTCCGGCGCAAAATTGAAGGGCTAATCCTTTCCGCTTCAGCGCCTCGCCACGCGAGAACCTGCACGAACGGCCAGATTTCGATCTGAAAACATTTTCGTTCGTTCCTGTCATTTTTCTCTTGACGTCCAAAACGGACCGACGTATCTGAATATTAAGCAATGAGTAGGCAGCAACAACT
>Ga0209581_1000408_pt1 | contig 96038 bp, 51 predicted proteins | sample Coa_R2_FD_187160 | JGI IMG/M metagenome (GOLD analysis project Ga0209581, IMG submission 187160) | Surface soil microbial communities from Centralia Pennsylvania, which are recovering from an underground coalmine fire - Coalmine... | ecosystem: Environmental > Terrestrial > Soil > Unclassified ...
AACGGGCAGATCGACCTCTCCAACGCCAATATTTCCGTCACTTCCCTGGCGCTGGCGGCCAATGACTCCATTGGCGGTCTTTCCAATCTCGGCACCCTCGGCAGCCTCCTCCTATACTCTGTTAACAAGGACATCGGCGCCAACGGCTCGCCTGTCACCTTCTCGGCTGCCAACTTCTCGGCTACCGCTCCCAACGGCTCTGTCTATGTCGACGACACAGCATCCAATACCGTCTCCATCGTCAATCCATCGTCGGCCTCTCCGGCCTTCTGCTGCGCCGCCAGCCTCAACATCACGAATCCCAATTCCGCCAGCGGCACCTTCAGCATCCAGGCTGACTCCGCCTCCTCCTTGCTCACCGGCACCGGCGTCACCGTCTCCGGCAGCTCGGTTATCTTATCAGCGCAGTCCGGCTCTATAGGGAGCTCATGTACCAACACCTTCAATGTAAGCACGCCAGCGCTGACCGCCAACGCCGGGTCGGCCAATACCAACACCACCGGCAATGTCTACGTCTCCGACAACCAGGCCGTCACTCTGTCCGGTTCTAATTCCGCCTTCAACGGCAACTTCTACCTGTCCGACACAGCAGCCCCCGCTTCACCTGCTGCAACCATCTCCTTTGCCCCCAGCTCCTCGGTCACCGCCTCGGCCGCCACCTTCTACGCCTCCGGCTCCAACGGGCAGATCGACCTCTCCAACGCCAATATTTCCGTCACTTCCCTGGCGCTGGCGGCCAATGACTCCATTGGCGGTCTTTCCAATCTCGGCACCCTCGGCAGCCTCCTCCTATACTCTGTCAACAAGGACATCGGCGCCAACGGCTCGCCTGTCACCTTCTCGGCTGCCAACTTCTCGGCTACCGCTCCCAACGGCTCTGTCTATGTCGACGACACGGCAGCCAATACGGTCTCCGTCGTCAATCCATCGTCGGCTTCTCCGGCCTTCTGCTGCGCCTCCAGCCTCAACATCACGAATCCCAATTCCGCCAGCGGCACCTTCAGCATCCAGGCTGACTCCGCCTCCTCCTTGCTTACGGGCACCGGCGTCACCGTCTTCGGCAGCTCAGTTATTTTATCAGCGCAGTCCGGCTCTATCGGCAGCTCATGTACCAACACTTTCAACGTAAGCACGCCAGCGCTGACCGCCAACGCCGGGTCATCCAATACCAACACCACCGGCAATATCTACATATCCGACAACCAGGCCGTCGCTCTGTCCGGTTCTAATTCCGCCTTCAACGGCAACTTCTACCTGTCCGACACAGCAGCCCCGGCTACCCCTGCCGCCACCATCTCCTTTGCCGCCGGCTCATCCGTCTCGGCCTCCGCCGCCACCTTCTTCACCTCCAGTTCCACCGGACAGATTGACCTCGCCCACTTCAACGTCTCGGCCGGTTCTCTGAATCTGGCCGGCAATGGCTACAGCAACGTCCCGTCCAACCTCGGCTCCTTCACCAACTTCCTTCTTTATGCGCCTGCCGGCGACATCGGCACCAGCAGCTCGCCAATAACTTTTAGCGCCGCCAACTTCTCCGCCACCGCGCCCAACGGCTCGGTTTATGTGCACGACACCTACAGCGGGACCGTCGGTCTCTTCGATCCGGCGACCGCCTCTCCCGCCTTCTGCTGCCTGTCGAGCCTGGGGATAACCAACCCCAACTCGTCCAAGAACAACTACAGCGTAACGGTCAACGGCAGCCTGATTACCTCGTCACCAATCACCGCCGGCGGTGTCCTTACGCTCAGCGCTCCCAATGATATAACCGTCAACGCCAATGCCAGAGGAGCCAACGGAGTAACAGTCGGTTGCTGCGGCAATTTCACCATCGGCGCCAGTGCCGTTGTCTCCACGAACAACGCCCCGATCACTATCACCGCCGGCGACCTTTACCTCAACGGCTCGCTTTCTGCGGGCACGAGTACCGTCACCCTCTACAAGTGCAGCCCCAGCCAGCCTACCGTTGTGGGGGGGTCAACCAACGTCCCGGGAGACTACAACGTCACCGCAACCGACCTCTCCAAGATTACCGCCTCGACCTTGACCATCGGCAAGATTGGCACGAACCAGACAGGCCCGTTTAGCCTGGCCGGCAACATTGACGTGTCCGGTCCCGGGCCGGCAGGCACCTATAATCTGGTTTTCCAGAACGGCGGCAGCTACACCGGCACCGGATACACAATCACCCTGGGCAACAAGACCTTAACGGTCCACACTCTGGGAACCATCACCAGCGGACCGGTCGCCGGCAACGGCGGCGTTGTGAACCTGTTCACCGCCGGGACGGTCAACGTGCCCGCGGCAATTACCGAGACAGGCGGCAGTGTTAATCTGATGGGCAGCTCGATGAACATCACGCAGATGATCACGGCACCAACCGTTACGGTGAAGCCCTTTGCCAGCGAAAACGTGGTCGTGGGCGGACCGGCAGTTGCGGGAAGCGTCCTGGATCTGCCGCAATCCATGCTCTCTCTCATCACGGCCACTAACTTGTGGGTCGGCGACCTGGGCAAAACAGGCACGTTCTCCATCGGCGGCAACATTGACGTCTCCGGCACCGGCGCCGGCTCGTACAACTTGAATTTCCTCAATGGCGGCCCGTACGTCGGCACCGGCACCACGATTTCGCTGGGACCCCACACACTGTTTGTGAACACTGGAGGACCGATCAATACCGGCAATGTCAGCGGCGGACCCACCGGTCACTGCTGCGCGCAGCAGATCTACTTCGAGTCCACCGGCCCTGTTACCGTTGACGGCAATGTGACCACGGGAAGCGGCTCAATCAAGATTCAAGCCGGCTCAGGACAGCTGACCGTCGACCCCGGCATGCAGATATTCGCCAACAACGGTTATGTCGTTCTCCAGAATACCAATACAATCAGCGGCACAATCAGCATCGGCGCAAATGCCTTTATAGAGGCGTACACCTCCAACGTCGCCACTTCTAATGTCAACTGCGGCGACGTGTACATTGTTATTGGCCCGATAAACACGATGATCGGCGACGGCACACCATCACCGACGCCGGTGCCGGGGCAGATCCCGGCCAACGTCGTGGTAAACAGGGTGGGAACCGGCCAAGTTTATTTCGGATCCGTTACCGGCGGAGTGGTGGCATCTGCGCCTACCAACACAATCAACGCGGTTTACAGACCGGTAGTCTTTTATACCTACGCTCCCTCCACGATAAGCCTGGGAGGTGGGGTCACCATAACGGCCGATCCGCCGGCGCCGGGTTCCGCGACGATGATGTCGGCCGGCTCCGCCGTGCAGCCAGCGCCAATATTGTCCGCGAGCGGGATCAACGCCGCGCCCGCAGGCGGATGGTCGGGCGGTTGGTTGCCATCAGCCGGTAGCGCGTCGCTTGTTCCAGGTTCCCTGCTGCTAACCGGCCCCGGAGCGTTCATCAACACCCTGACCACCGGCATTAACTTCAATCCAGGCGCGCAGGAAGCTGGCCAGCCCGAGCCGCTGCCTGAATCTGATTCGGACTACCAGCCAATTAGCTTCGTCCAGCCCGCCAATGAGGTTGGCGCCCTGATAAAGGCAGCGCAGGCGCTTTCCGCGGACACAGCGGTTGTCAAAGCAGCGGGGGCGGTTGATGCCGCGATCAAAGGGGCGGCTGTGCTCAGCCTCGGGCGCGGGGAGATCTTCGTGGCCGCGAAAAGGCCGACCACCGTTGAGTGCGGTCAGGGGAACGTCCGTATCGCTCCGGGGGCGATGGCGCTTATTGACAGGCAAGGGTCGGTCGTGAAGGTTTGCACGCTTTTCGAGGAGAAGGGCGGCTCGGTAGCTTTCGAGGTTGCCGGTGCCAGCCGGCACGTAGGAGCAGGGCAGGAGACCATCGCCGCGGCCGATGAAAGCGATCTCGACAGAGCATGGCACGGTGATCCGCTCGGGCACAGACGCATGAGAAGCTTCGGCTTACGGGGCGGCGGACGGATGGTAACGGCCGAAATATCGCTTGTCTCGCTGATTCAGAGCAACAAAGTGCTGAGCGGCCTCCTGCACAGCAGCGACCGGCACGAGCGGATTCTCGGAAGCCGGCTCATCAAGATGGCAGCTTGCCTGCAGGTGGTAACGGCCCGTCACGGCGCCTACTCGCCAGTAAAGCAGTAATTTTCAGCCGTCCTTGTCCGCAAGCGGCTCAGTGAATCGAGGGCTGGAAGCTCTGCAGGACGCGAATCGCTTGTCTAACTCAGGCGACTCAAAACTTCGGACCGCGATTTATACCAGGCAATCGTGTTGGCAAGCCCGGAGCGCAGATCTACTTTCGGCGACCAGTCAAGCAGCTTCCTGGCCAGGGTTATATCGGGCAGTCGCCGCTTCGGGTCGTCGACAGGCAACGGCAGAAACTCCACCTTGCTGCGCGAGCCGGTCAGCTCCTTAACCAGCTCGCTCAGCTCGATGACGGTGAACTCCTCGGGATTGCCCAGGTTGACCGGCTCGTGGTAGTCCACGTTCATCAGCCTGACGAAGCCCTCGATCAGATCGGAGATGTACTGGAAGCTGCGGGTCTGCCGGCCGTCACCATATACGGTGAGCGGCTCGTTTCGCAGCGCCTGGCAGATGAAGTTGGACACCACGCGGCCGTCGTTGGTCCGCAGCCGCGGGCCGTAGCAATTGAAGATGCGGGCAATGCGAGTGTCGAGCCCGTGCTTGTGATGATAGGCCATGGTCAGCGCCTCGGCGAAACGTTTCGCCTCGTCGTAGACGCCCCGCGGTCCGATCGGGTTTACGTGCCCCCAGTAACTCTCCGGCTGCGGGCTTACTTCCGGATCGCCGTATACCTCCGAGGTGCTGGCCAGCATATAGCGGGCCGACTTCGCTTTTGCCAGCCCCAGCGAGTTGTGCGTGCCGAGCGAGTTGACCTTCATGGTCGCGATCGGGAGCTGCAGGTAGTCGACAGGGCTGGCCGGGCTGGCAAAGTGGATAACCCAGTCCAGATCGCCGCTCACGTGAATGTAGTTGGAGACATTGTGGTGAATGTACTCGAACCGGGTATTCGCCTGGTGCTGGGCTATGTTCTCAAAGCTGCCCGTAAGCAGGTTGTCCATCACCAGCACATGATGGCCGTCGGAGAGCAATCTGTCGGCCAGGTGTGACCCCAGGAATCCGGCACCGCCGGTGATGAGAATCCTCATTTCCCGACTCCCCGGTATATGAATCCGGACCCGGTCAGCGCGCGCTTATCCAGCAGGTTGCGCCCATCAATTAGAACTTTGCGCCGCATCAACGCGCCAATCGCCTGCCAGTCGGCATGACGGAACTCCTCCCACTCCGTGACCAAAACCAGGGCATCGCTGCCGGCGGCAACCTCCTGCAGGCTCCGGCAGTAGACGATGTCCAGCTCCGGATGAGTGCGGGCGCAAGCGTCTATGGCCACCGGGTCGTAGGCCTTCACTTCCGCGCCCATCTTGAGCAGCTGGGCGGCTATGGTCAGGCTGGGCGCGTCGCGCAGATCGTCGGTATCCGGCTTGAACGACAGTCCGAGGAGGCTGACGGTTCGCCCTTTGATGATCTTCAGCTCCTCCTGGAGCTTGGTGATCACGACCATCCGCTGCCTGTCGTTGACGGCGATCGTCGCCTCCAGAAGCGAGGTCGGGCAGCTGTATTCGTGCGCCACCTGGCGCAGCGCTTTGATGTCCTTGCCGAAGCAGCTCCCGCCCCAGCCCACGCCGGCGTTGAGAAAGCTCGCCCCGATCCTTCTGTCGAGGCCGATGCCGCGAGCGACCTGAGCGATATCCGCCCCCACCTTCTCGCACAAGCCGGCAATCTCGTTGGCGAAGCTAATCTTCATGGCCAGGAAGGCGTTGGCCGAATACTTGATCATCTCTGCCGAGGCCAGATCGGTTACCACGAAAGGAACCCCATCGAAGCCCTGCGGGCGGGGCGCGCAGGCCGGCGGGTTGAAGGACTGCGTGAGGATCGGGCGATAGAGCTCCTTCATCGTCTCCACGGCCTCATCATCGGCTGCCCCCACCACAATCCGGTCCGGGTAGAACGTGTCGGCGATGGCGCTTCCCTCGCGGAGGAATTCCGGGTTGCTCACCACCACGAAGGAAGGCGCCTCCGAGCGCGCGCTTCGGGCCGGCACCGTCTGAACCGCCTGCAAACCCTGGTTCACCAGCATCTCCACCCAGTTGCCGGAGCCGACCGGCACAGTCGATTTGTTGACGATGAGCCTACGCCCGGAGCCGTCGAGGGCGCCGCCGATCGCCCGCGCCGCGGCGATTACCTGGGCCATGTCCGGATCGCCGTCGGGCTTTGACGGCGTCCCCACGGCGATGAACACAATTTCAGATCGCCTCACCGCCGCCGCCAGATCGGCGCTGACCTCCAGCGTCCGGGCCTCCAGGCCCTGGCGGACGAGCTCATCGAGCCCCGGCTCGAAAAACGGGATAGTCCCCTCCTGGAGCATGGCCAGCTTTCGCTCGTCGGCATCGACGGCTACCACCCGGTGACCGAGATAAGCAAGAGAGGCGCTGGTTACCAAGCCAACATAGCCGGCGCCGATTACACAAACATTCACGCTCAGTGACCCCGTGGTGCAGGCAGAGCCGCCGCCTGCAAAATCAGACTCAAATGCCAAATATAGCAGATCAAAGGTTTACGCCCGGACGGTAGATGCTTTATCGTTGCCAGCGGGAGTAAATCCCGCTCCTTTCAGGTCGTTTCCATTTCGGGACAAAAGCGATGTCCACAGCCCTTGATCAATTCATTCTCACCATCGCCAGGCTCCGCGCGCCGGACGGCTGCCCGTGGGACAGGGAGCAAAGCCACGCGACGCTGGCCCGTTACCTCCTCGAGGAGGCCTACGAGGTGCTCGAGGCCATCCACCTGGAGGACCCGCAGAAGCTCAAGGAGGAGCTGGGCGACCTCCTCCTGCAGGTCGTTCTCAATGCCCAGGTGGCCGCTGATGAGGGGCACTTCAACATCGAGGACGTGGCGCGGTCCATTAATGAAAAAATGATCAACCGTCACCCGCATGTCTTCGGCAACGGCACCGCCCGCACCGCGAGCGAAGTCGTGGCCCGCTGGGAGGAGCTGAAGCACGAGGAGAAGAAAGCAAGCGGTGGTCCGGCTTCGGCAATTGATGGTGTCCCCCGCACGCTGCCCGCCCTTCTGCAGGCGCTCAAGATCTCGGAGAAGGCGGTGGCCCGGGGCTTTGAATGGCGAAGCGTGGACGAGGTCTGGGAGAAGCTCGACAGCGAGCTGGAGGAGCTGAAAGAGGCGATCCACGCCCCGGCGGAGGACAGGCGCCGGCGCAACATCGACCTCGAGCTGGGCGATGTGCTCTTCACCCTGGTCAACATCGCCCGCTGGGAGCGCCTGAACGCGGAGGAATCGCTGCTGCTGGCCATCGAGAAGTTCAAGCAGCGCTTCCGCAAGATGGAGGAGCTGAGCGGGAAGCCGCTCGAGAAGCTGTCCAAGGACGAGCTGGAGGATCTTTGGCACAAAGCCAAGGCGGCGCTACCGCACCCCTGAGCCCCGCCGGGGATCCTCCCTTATCACCTTGACCGGGATATTGTTGTCGAGCCCGAGGTCGATGTAGGCGATCTGGGCGTGAATCTGGCCCAGGGCCGGCACCACGGAGGCGAGCCGCCCGAGCCGCCTGATTAGGCTGGAGTCAGCGGCGCCGGCCTTCAAGCGCAGCTCGCCGTCCTGGATCCAGATGCAGCGCGGATCCCGCAGGTCCACATAGTCCACCGTGAGCCCGGTCTGTGCCGCCACATAAGAGACGCAGGCCGCCCACTGCGCCACGTCCGACCTGGTCATGGTCATGCCGGCGGGCCCGTAGATCTTGAAGTCCGGTCGCACGGTGTTGGGAAACTCATTGAGCGGAATGAACCTGCCGGTCTCCGAAATCACCGCTTCCGGCGCCGCCTCGGGGTTGCTGGAGAAGGTGGCCCAGGGAAACTCCTCCAGCACGTTCACGACCAGGTGCGGCCTCGGCGACAGGTAGCGGCGCACGTAGGCGTAGCGCACGGCCTCGAGCGACCGCACCCGCGACTCCAGCAGTTGCGGGTCCAGCTTGTATATCGGCTTGCCGACGAAGTTCAAGAGGGCGCCACGCACCTGCTCGACCGTCACCACCTGATTGCCCTCGACCAGAATGTCGCGGTCCGCATCGGACAGGGTCCAGGGCAGGTAGAGGAACCCGGCAGCGGCCAGCGCCAGCATAAGGCAGAGGCAGAGATACCTCACGATCTGCCGGCGGATGCGCGCGTGCCTGGCCAGCTTGCGGCGCTCGCGCCTGCTGCGGATGTGCTCCTGCCGCTCCTGCAGGTAAATCGTCACCGCAGACCCTCCTTGCCCGGCTCGAGCCCGGCAAGCGGGATCTCCCCGCGGAAGCTCTCCTCGGCCGGCCCGCTCAGACGCACCCGGTTGTCCTCCTGCGACCAGGTAACCGCAAGGGCGCCTCCGGGTAGCTCGATGCGGGCCGCGCGCTCCAGCCGGCCTTCCAGCACGCCGGCCACCAGCACCGCCGCCGCCCCGGAGGCGCAGGCCAGGGTGGCCCCGCAGCCCCGCTCCCAGACGTACACCCGCGCCTGCGCCCGGGACTCGGCCAGGGCGAACTCGACATTCACCCCTTGTGGGAAGAGCGCCATCGCCTGAATGAGCTTAGCCGTTTCGGCAAAGCGCTCGGGCGGCAGCCGGGGGTCGAAAATCACGCAGTGCGGATTGCCCATGCTGAGGCAGGTAGCCGCGAGCTCATCGCCGCCGGCATCGATCGCCTCACGGACGACCGGCTGCCGGGGAGCGCCCGCAAGCGGGATCCGCTGGCTGTCCAGGACGGGCTCGCCGAGATCGACGGTTATCTGCCCTTTATGCAGGTACTGCACGGCGACCGGGCCGCCGGCGGCGGCGATCGAGAAGGCGGGGGGCCTGGCCAGCCCCCGCTCCACAGCCCAGAGTGCCAGGCACCGCAAACCGTTGCCGCACATATCCGAGGCCGAGCCGTCGCCGTTCACGTAGACCCAGCCCAGGGCGCAATCCGGGCGGTCCGGGGCGCAGGCGACGATGAGCCCGTCGGCCCCCACGGCCAGGTGGCGATCGCACAGCCACCGAGCCAGCGGCGCCGTGCGCGCGCGCCAGTCGGGCACAAGGGCGGCCAGCTCGCACTCGTCCAGCACGACAAAATCATTGCCCAGCGCCTGCATCTTGGCGAAGCCCAGGGTCGCCGGCGGCGCCCCGCCTGCGACCACGCTTGCTGCAGCTGCTTGCCTGCGTCTCAACAACCCGTACCCTGCGCCAAATCCGCCGACCGGGGCGCTTTGCGGTAAAGCCACCTGATTATACCGCCTTGACCTTGACATGACCTTTCATTGGCTATGATTTACGCTGCCGGCCACCCGTACTGCCCCGGGCAGCCGCCAGGCAAAACCGGGGTCGCCCGCCTGCGCGGGGAGGGGAACGATCAGGTTGGGTAATCTACGTAATATTTTTACTTGCAAGCAGACCGGTTTCCGGCGATCATGATTGCAAAGCAAAGCTGGCCGGACATCCGGCACCCGGACCCGCAAGGACGGTCGGGGGGATCCGCCGTTGATCAATAGTTAGACAGGGAACAGATCGGGTATATGATTTCCGGGCTGCCTTGCTTTTCACAATTACAACCGCGTGCCCGTGCCCAACTTTTCCCGGGTGCCTGTTCCGGCTGCCTGCCCTGATCTCATGTCCGACAGCGTAGAAGATCCCAAAAAACGAAACCCTGCCCCCGACGCGCCGGAAGTCAAGGAGCAGCCGCCGGCCGCGCAGGAGGTCTACAATCCGGCTACCACCAGTGAGGCGGATACACGCAGGCGCGACCTATCAGACCGCAGCGGCTCGGTATCGCTGACCCGGGAAGAGTACAGGTCGATGCTGGAAGGCTTTGGCTTCCATCTTGATCCTGACCGGGAAGAGCGGGCGGGCGGCAACCGCGAGGGCGGGCACAAGAAGGAGGGCGATAAGGGCAGGCGCGGCCGGCAGGCGGCCAGGGGCGGTGCGGCCGGCGAGGAGGGGGCGCGCGGCGAAGGCAGCGGTGAGCGCGCCGCCGGCGCCCTGCGCAGGCTCTTCGACTCCGCGCAGGCGGGCCCCAGGCGGGTCGACGGGCAGGAGCACGTCCAGGCCGGCCGGGGCGAGAACGTGCTGGCGCTGGCGGACAGCAGCGTCACCGCCCGTGATGCCACGGTGAGCCTGCGGGATCGCGCCGGCGCCGTTGTCACCGGCGAGTCCCAGGTTTTCGCCCACGACAACTCGCACGCCAGGGTTCGGGGGCCCGAGGTCACGGCCTTCGCCAACAAGCACGGGACCGTGGAATCGGAAGGCAGCAACGTCTGGGCCACCGACGGCGCCCTGATAAGGGCCAGGGGCGGCGAGGTGCACGCGACCGGGAACTCGGTCGTCTACGCGACCGACGCCACCGTGCAGGCCGCCGGCAACTCGATCGTCGTCGCCGACGGCAGAACGCAGGTGGAGGCGAGCGGCAACGCGGTCGTCCTCATCACCAGCCCGGAGGCGCGGGTGAACCTGCGATCCCCTGACGCCAAGGTTATCTTCATGAACGACGAGGCGCGCCGGGCGCAGATCACCCGCGATCCCAGGGCGCCGGCAGGCTCGCAGCAGGTGGTCGAAGTGGACAGCCCGCTGGCGCTGGAGAAGACAATGGAGCTCGGTCTCCGGGAGATCGTCCACCGCGAGCCCGGACGGGCGCACTACCCGGACGGCGGCGGCAACGGGCAGGTCCGGGAAGCGCGCGCCCCAGGCGGCCAGCCGAGCGCGGACGAGGAGGCCACCCGCATCGCCAGAAGGCTGGCCGGCGCCCAGAGAGCAGAGGAGGCGCTGGCGGCCTTCCATGATCTGCGCGCGGCGGCGCTTGCCGATCCTCGCGGTCAAGCCGCCAGGTACTGGGCTCATCTGACCCAGGCAGGCGGGGGATCGAGCCGGGTCGAGCTGGCGCTCATGAACGGCAACCTCGGCGAGCTCCAGGAGCGCCGGCAGGAGCTCGGGCGCGCGGTCGAATCCGATTCCCGGATCCAGGCCACGGATGCGGCAAGGGAGTTCGCCAGCGCCACCAGTCCACGGGAAGCGACCCGGGCTCTGCTTCACCTTGCCCGGCTGGCCAGGGAAAACCCGCAGGCGATGGACTACCTGCGCCAGCTAACCGCCGACCGGGCGCCCGGATTCCAGAGGGCGCTCAGGCAGGCGGACAGCGAGGGCTCCCCCTACCTGCCGCAGGAGGTGACGCGGGCCCAGTCCGGGCTCCGTCCTCGTCTGGAGGCGGACTCAAGCGCCCAGGCCGCCGAGCTGGCCAGGTCCTTTGCCCAGGCGCGAACACCGGCGGAGGCCGCCCGGTCGCTTGGTGAGCTCATCGCCAGCTCGCGCGTCAACCCGCACGCCCGCGAGCACGTGGAGAGCATTGCCGGCACGCAAGACCCGACCGGCTTGCAGGAGAAGCTGCAGCACGCCATTACCGATGGTGCCAGTGCTTTGCCCCGGGAGGCGACCGAGGCCCAGCAGAGGCTCAGGGACACCAGCCTCAAGGACCCGGCCGAGCGCGCAGCCGACCTGGCGCGCCAGCTTATCGCCGCCGGCTCCCCGGAGGCGGCGCTCAAGGCGCTGCGCGCCCTCGAGGATGCCGCCGGCAGGGATCCCCGGGGAGTGGCCGCCCGCTATCTCAATTTCGTGAACGGCGACGACCGTGGCTCGGGACAGCTCGAGGTCAGCCTTCTCAACGGAGAGTTCGACCAGAGAATCAGGGACGCCCAGGGGCGCCTGCGCTCGTACATGGAGACGCCGCCGGGCGAGCGGGCGACCAACGACGCGCGCGAGCTTGTGCGGGCGCGGAATCCGGAAGAAGCAGGGCAGGCCCTGGATCGCCTGCGGGAGGAAGCCAGGACCAATCCCCTGGCGGCCGCTTACCTGGGCCGGCTGGGCAACACCGCCGAGGTCGAGCAACTGAGAAGAACGCTGGCGGCAGAAAGCAGGGAGGCACCGGCGGCCGGAGGGAGCGCGCTGACAGAGGCGCAGCGGAAGCTCAGGGCGAGCGTGGAGAGGGACTCACGCGAGCAGGCGACCGATGCGGCGCGCGCCTTCACCGGCGCCAGGGAGGGGCCGGAGGCCGCCAGGGCGCTCAATCACTTGATCAAGCTCTCAGAGCGCAACCCGCAGGCGGCCCGGCTCGTCGAGCAGTTGGGAAGGCCGGATGACTTGCTCAGGCTGCAGGAGTCGCTGGGGCAAGAGGGCGCACCCGCCAGCAACACCGCCGCCCGGGCGCGCGCGCTCAAGGAGTCCCAGGACAGGCTCAAGCCGGCGATCGAGAGAAGCTCCAGGGAGCTGGCGGTGGACTCGGCCTGGGACTTCGCCAGGGCAGCCAGCCCGCAGGACGGAGCACGAGCGCTCGATCACCTGGTGGAAACGGCGCGATCCAACCCGCAGGCCTCCAGGTACCTGCAGCAGCTAGGCAACGAAGGTCAGGTCCGCCGGCTGCGCGAGCAGCTCGAGCACGGGGACGCGCGGGCGCTGGCAGGAGCGCAAGAGAAGATCGAGCGGCACATCGAAAGCAAGGACGAGGTCAAATACGACCCGGCAACCGGCCGGATAAGCGAGATCACCCTGGCCGGCGATCACGGCACGCTGAGATGGGACAGCCAGAGAAGCGCCTGGATGCATTACGACCGCAACGGCCGCCCGAGCAAGCAGGGGCCGGTAGACGACTTCGATCCGCAGGTGGTCAGACGCAATCTCGACGGCAGCGTGAGGGGCGACTTCACCCGCCTGGCGAGCGGCGCCATCCGCTACGACAACCGGGAAGGCGCAACCGAGCTGCACCGCCGGGATGGGAGCAGGGAGACACGCGATTTGAACGGCTACGCGCGCGAGCAGTTCGACCGCAGCGGCAGGTCTCTGGGCAGGCAGTACTGGGACGGGCAGGACTGGCGGAGCGCCGTCAGGGACACCGACGGCAGGGAGATGGTCCACACGGACGGCAACGGCGTCACCAGAGCCACCCTTTCCGGTCCGGACGGCAAGAAGATCGAGACCGTGCGCGATGCCCGGCGCAACACTTTCGAGGTCACCGCCGGCGGTGCTACATACCTGGCTGACTGGAACAGGCACAAGTTGTCCTACCGCGACGCGCAGGGACGGCAGACCAACTGGTACGAGGACGGCAGCGGCCGCTGGCGGCAGGCGGCCCGAGACGCCCGCGGCCGCGAGCTCGTCAGCACCGACCGCAGGACAGGCCGGATAACCGTGCAGTTCAAGCCGGAATCGAGGCAGGACGAGCGGCAGATGCAGCAGGGCCGGAGCGCCTGCGCAGCCGAGATCGACCCGCGCACCGGCACCATCGTCTCCCGCTTCAGCAACGGCATCGAGACGAGCGGCAGCGGCTGGGGCCAGGTGGAGGAGGCGCGGGCGGCCAACGGCAGGCATACACGCTTCGAGGGCGAGCGGATCACGCTGCCGGACGGGCGGGTGCTGGCGCCGGCCGCGCCATCTCCTGGCAGCGCGGCTCTGGCGCACAGGGCACCGGAAGCGGGCGAGACGCCAGCGCCGGCGGGCGTGCGGGGCCGGGATGCGGCCGCGGATCAACGGCCGGGACAACCGCCCGGCTGGCAAGGCGGTCCCCAAGCCGGGGGAGATTCCTGGACGATCTCGGATCCTGCCACCGGCAAAAGCACCAGGGTCGAGGGCCGGGTCGAGCGGGCAGCCGACGGCACGGTGACGGTAAGCCGCGCGGACGGGACGGTCGAGCAGGTCGAAGCCAACGGCCGCTCCACCGTGACCAGAAACGGGCGCCTGACGCAGGTCACCGAGGCAAACGGCAGCAGGTGGAGCGTCGAGCCCGATCCGCGGGACAGGGGGCAGTTCCGATACACGCTTCACCGCAAGGATGCCCGGGGCGGGGACGTCCAGGAGACTTTCGCCGGCACGCACGCGCTGAATGCCGACGGCTCGATTACCATTCGCACGCGAGAGAACGGCGCGGCCGCCACGATCCGGCGCAACGTGGACGGCTCCACATCCAGGCTCAACGCCAGGGGCTTGGAGCGGGAGAGGGTTTACGATAGCGGGTTCAAACAAAAGTTCGACGGCCGGGGAAGGCTCACCGAATCGGTCGATGCCGGCGGCAACATCACCCGGTTCCGGTGGGCAGCCGGTGCCCGCCCCGAGGATCAGCCCGACCGGGTCACCAGGCAGAAAGCCGGCCAGAGCAAGGAGGCCGTCATAGCCGAGCGGGGGCCCAACCCCGCCAATCGAAACGGGCCGCCGGTCCTGCGCCAGGTCGTCGACGAGCAAGCGGACGCCGGCAGGCAAGCGGCCGGGCGCTATGGCGGCATAGCGGAATTCCACCGCGACGGCTCGCAGATAACTTATCAGGTGGACAGGGCGGGCAAGGTATCAGATGCGCTGCTCGAGCACCGTGACGGCAGCAGGCAGACGTACAGGGCAAACGAGCGGGGCGAGCTCGTCGAGGTGAAACGCGAGCTGCCGAACGGGTCCTTCATCGAGAGGAACCCGGACGGTCTCATTACCAGGACCAGGGACAGCCAGGGCGTGGAGACGCGGTTTGTCTGGGATGCCGGCGCCAGACCGGCCGATCAGCCGCCGCCGACCCCCAGGGAGGTCTGGGCGAAAGGCAAAGAAGGGCCGGAGCGCCTCTCGGATGTTCGGGTAACCGAGCCCGACCCGGACAGACCCGGTCAGCAGAGAACCGTGCTCAGGCAGGTGCTGGCGGTCCACCCGGACGGCACCCGGGCGATGGGCGGCATCTCCAGCTACCTGCCCGACGGCTCTTCCTTGAAGGAGATTGTCCACCCCCACACCGGAGAGGTGGCAGGCGGAATAGGCAGGCGGCTGGACGGCACCCAGCTCAATTACGACGCCCGCGGGCGCCTGCTGTCGACGACCGGGCTCGACGAAGGTCCGCTATCTGTCACCGCAGACGGTGCCCTGCGCCAGCGAAGCGGGGACGGGGAGACGCTCTCCAGACTCGACGGCTCACGCCTCACTTACGACGCCAGGGGCAATCTCACGGAGTCGCGGCATGCCAACGGCAACGTCATGAGATACCGCTGGGACGAGAACAACCGGCTGACCGGATACAACTACGGCGCCGGCTGGTGGACGCGGTCCGACGCGACCGGCAACGACTGGGCGAAGGAGGGCGAGCCCAGCAACAGATGGAGCGGCACGGTCGAGGTCGACAAGCGCACCGGGGTCCTCGCGGAAAGTTCCGCCGGCGGCAACTGGAACAGAACCATGAATCCGGACGGCTCCGCCACCATAAGGAACCGGGCCGGCGACCTGACCGAGATATGGGACACCAACTGGAACAAGACCAGGATCGAATACGACGGCCGCACGCCGGTGAGAATCACCTACCCCGACAACAGCGTGGCGAGGAAGATGAGCGACAGCTGGGACGTGCGGGACAGCCGGGGCGTCGTTACCGTCAAGCCGGGCATAGCCGTCGATCAAGCCACCGGGGCGATCACGGAGAGGGGCTATTCAGATACGGTGGTGCGGGAGGCAAACGGCACCAGGACCACCCTTGACGAACAGAGACGGCCGCGTGAGGTGCAGAGGGCTGACGGCTCGAGAACAACTTACCTGCGCGATGCCGCTACCGGCGAGATCACCGGCAGAACCGAGAGGAACGCGGATGGCTCGGTCGCGCACCTGGACGCCAGGGGCAACATCACCAGGGTAGATCTGCCGCACGGGCAACGGCGCCGCTTCGATCGCGACGCCCGGGGCAATGTGATTGCCGTGGCGGAGTCCAACGGCAACACGTGGACCTCGCAGGACGGGGGGCTGACCTTCAGGAACCAGGCGGGCGAGACTAGAAGCGGGCAACCGCAGATAGAGAGAAACGGCTCCTACAGGTTCGCGGCAGAGGCGAGCAGGGAGATAACCAGAAACGCCGACAACAGCACCACATACAGTGACCGGCACGGCAGGTTGACGGAAAGGCCGGACGGATCGCAGGTGCTGGCGAATTCCCGCGGCGCCGTGATCGCGACAAGGGACGCGGCCGGCCGCGTGACCGAGTTCGAGCCCAGGGACAGGGGCCCTGGCGACGAGCCGACCAGGGTCAAGCTGCCGAACGGCCGTGTCTGGGAGAGGCTCGACGCCGGCTTGTGGAGGGACGCGCAGTCAGGCGACACCATGCGCGGCTCCTGGTCGCTGGATAGAAACGGCGACCTCACATTGAGAGGCCCTGAAGGCAACCGGGAATCGATCACCTTCAGGCTGGACGGCTCCACGGTCACCCGCAACGACAGAGGGCTGGTCGCCCGGATACAGGACAAGTTCGGCGGGCTGACGCAGTTCGAGTATGACGCTCAGAACAACCTGGTGAGCATGGCAACGCCGGACGGCGCCCGCTGGAGCAGGTTGAACGGCGACGTCTGGGTCAAGGACGGCACCACCGAGACCTGGCGCGGCAGCCGTTCCGTCGATCCTGATGGAACCGTGCGGATGAGCACGGGCAACCTCGAGATCACCAGAAGCCCCGACGGCTGGGAGAGGCACCAGAACACGCGCAGCGGTGCTGTCACTTACGAGCGCCGCAACGCCAACGGCTCCGAGGTCACCAAGAACGAAGCAGGACAGGTGACCGCCATCCGCAACGCCAGGGGCGAGACGTACCGGTTCGGCTACAACAGCGAAACCGGGCAGCTGGAGCGGGTGACGTTCCCTTCCGGGCAGATCCGCACCACGGCCGCCGGCGGCGTGAGATTCGCGCCGGATGAAAACGGCAACGTCCACGAGATCTCGGCGGACAGCCGGGGCGAGAAAGTATATCGGGGTGACGGCTCCTTCATTCGCGGCGAGAACGGCCAGGTCGTCGAGCGTAGAGACGGAGCCTTGATCGAACATCGTGACACCAGGCAAACAGAGAGAATCCAGCCCGACGGCACGCACGTCTTTACCGATGAGCGCGGGCGGGTGACCAGGGTGGAGGGCCGCGCCGGCACGTTTGAATACGGCTACGACGAGCAAAGCGGGAGGGTCAACAGCTACACGGTGAACGGCCTGCGATACACGACCCGGGACAACGTAAACTGGACAGCCGGCGAGCGCCACTTCACGGCACGCATCGACGTTCTGCAAGACGGCACCCGCAAACAGACCAATCCCGCCACCGGCGTGGAGACGTTCTATCGCAACGACGGAACTGCCGTGGTCAGGGAAAACGGCACCCTCAGGGTCTACGACGGCCATGACACGAGCGCGGCCAGGATCACGGAGACCATCGATCGCTCCGGCAGCCGCATGCGCTATGAGTACGGCACCGTCACCCGCACGGTCGACGGGAAGGATATCCGGGTGGACAATCAGCTGCTCGGGTTCCGCAGCGGCGACGGACCGTGGATGAGAACCACAGACGGTATCAATTACCGGAGCGCCGACGGCCGGCAAACTTTCAGGGGCGTGGCTATCCTGCATGCCGACGGGGCATTGCAGAGAATCGACACCTGGGGCAACCAGACGATTGTTCGTCTCGACGGCAGCCGCCGCCAGGGGGACAACCAGCGCCGCCAGGATCTGGAGCAGGCTGCCCGCAACATGGTGCGCAGCATGGAGTGGAATCTCTTCGGCGACAGCCGTCACGATCGGTCCCGCGTCGTGGAGCGGGAGATGGGTCAGAGAAGCGCGGCCGAAAACCAGATAATACGGGAGATGTTCAACCGCCAGTGGCAAGCCGACGGCAGCCGGGAGAACATGGAGCAGGTAATAAGGAACCGGATCAAGAACGACGACATCATAGACAAGGCGCTCAACCACCTGCGGCGGGCCGACGACGCGAACTTCCACGGGGTGAGACCGGATTTCGCCGGACGAATCCACACCGCCTTGATCGACCACGACTCATGGCGTGGAGAGCGCAGCAAGGAGCAGTGCGAGCAGGCGATCAGAACCGCTCTGTCCCAGCTGAACAGCCAGCAGATCGCCCAGTTGCAGGCAGAATATCGCAATACCTTCGGAAGCGATCTGGCAGCGGATCTGCACGCTCGATTCACGGACACGAACTCCTTCACCAGGCAATCCATCGATGTCTACCTGCAGGGCAAGGAGCGGGTGACGGACCAGCAGATGGCCAACCTCATGGTCACAGCGGCCAACGGGGGCAACGTCGGTCACTTCGAGGAGGCCGCCGGCCTGGCGTCGCCTGCCGCCCGCAATGCCTTCGTCGACGCCCAGGGCGGCTGGAATCAAGCCATGGACAGGGTATGGGGAAGGTTCGGCCACTGGTACGGCGCGCGCGACGCGCTGCACGTCATGGAGAGCACCCGCTTCGGCCAGATTACGGAGGCGCAGCGGCTGCGCGACTCCACAGGCTGGTTGAGCAACGACGAAAAGACAATCGACAAGGTGCTGCGCGAAATGCCCGAACAGAGGAGGGCGATGTTCTTCCGCGGCGAATTCCTGTCGCAGCACCCAAACGAGGTGCGCACGAAAGAGGACCGCGAGGCGCTGGCCATGTACGGCAACCTCACGCACGCCATCGACAACGCTTACTCGTGGGCGCACGACCTGCGCGTCGCCCAGCTGCGCGACCAGGTGCGCGTCGAGGGCGGCGGGCTGGCCAGAGATGTGGGCAGGCACGGCGGCAGCATCTACGCGGACAGCCTGCAAGAGATCATGGGCACGGTCCAGAACATGAACCAGCGCCAGTGGCAAGCGCTGGTCGACGACCCGGAGTACAGGCAGCGCATGGAGCGCGAGCTGCGGCCTTACCTGGGCGATGACAAGTACGCGGCCGTGCGCCAGCTCGTCGATGCCAAGCTGGAGCTCAAGGGCAGGCTCGACGGCATGACCACCAGGGAGCAGTTGCGGACCCAGAATCACTTCGCCAGGATGACGGACGGGCAGCTCGATCAATACCTGCACGGCCGGCAGGTGAGCAACAGGCTGGGCACGGACCCGATGAACGCAGGCAGGCGGGTCGACATGTTCGGACGCCTCGAGGCGCAGAGGGCTCTCGAGGCCAGGGCCGCCGGCGGCGACGGTGATGCGCGAAGAGATCTGGAGGCGCTCCGCTTCTACAGGAGCGAAACCTACCAGGCGGTAAGGGATGGCGCCCGGCGGAACATCGTCTCGGCCCTCGACGATGCGGGAAGCGACCGCCGAGCCGGCCTCGAGGCGCTGACGAAAATGACCCCTGACGAGCGACAGCGCTACCGGACGGACGAGCGCTTCCGCAACGAGCTCAAACAAAAGGTGGAGTCCGTATTCGGCAGGGGCACCCGTGCGCGCGAGACGGCCATGAACATACTCAACCAGGTGGAAAGCAGCCGGACGAATGACCCGTCCAGGCTTGATGTCGTCGACCGGCTCAACATATTATCCTACGACGGACAGGCCGGGCACAGGCGAAGCGCGGTCATAAGCGAGGTATCGCGAGCGCTGCAGGAAGACCCCGCACTCAAGGATCGACTGCAAAACGACCGCGAGTACGCGCGCCGGTTCCAGACCGCCGTGCGCGCGGCCGCGCCGGGGATGGCTTACGAAAACCTGGTGAGGCCGCTCGTCGAGCAAGGACGGCTCACCGGCGAGCAGCTGGCCCGTGCCGGCGCGCTCAGCAGGCAGGAGCTCAACCGCGTTCTCCTCAACATGAGCCCCGAGCACCTGAGAGCGATCAACGAAAGCCAGCGGGAACGGGAGGCGCTTTTGAGCTCGCGCAACGGCGAGGACAGAAAGGTCGTCGAAAACATCCTCCGGCAGGGGGCCGAGCTTGCCGGCCGCCAGCGGGAGCTTATCTCGTCGCTGCCCGCCGATCAAAGAGAGGCGGTTGCCCGGATCCTCGCGCAGCGCGGCCCGTCAAGCGCGGCAGACAGGGCCGCCGTGGACAGGCTCGACCGGGGAACCAGGGAGAAGCTGGAGGCGCTTACAGGGGATCTGCGCCGCGGTCCGGCAACGGCGGCCGACCAGGTGCGGCTGTTTGTCCTGGGCGGCGGCGCCACCGCGGAGCAGGTGCGACAGACCCTGTCGGCCATGAGCCTGGAGCAACGGCGGCTCATGGTCGGCGAGTACGGCCGCAAATACGGGATGCGGGACGTCAAGCGCGATCTCATTGAAAGCGCCGACGCCTCCGAGCGGCCGCAGATGGAATACCTGCTGCGCACCGAGCACCTGCAAGCCGGCACCCGCTTCGCCATCGCCCAGGATCAGGCGCACGCAAGCGACGGCTGGAGCTCATCGCTCATGCGCTACACGCACTACGGCGGCTCGCTCACCGACATGCACCAGAACCTGGCCGACATACACCGGGAGATCGCCGCCGCCAGCGGCCGCGGACAGCGGGTCGACGACCGGGTGATTGACAGGCTCGAGCAGAGCTTCCGGGAAAGCCTGGTCAACTTCCGGGAGGCCAAAGAGCAGTTCGCCGACTCGATCGTCAACACGGCGGTAACAGCCACGGCGCTTGCGGCAGCGCCCTTCACCGGCGGCGCTTCTCTCTACCCGATCCTCTACGGCATGGCGGCTGGCGCCGCCATCAAGGTCGGCACGCACATGCTCATAAGCGGCGCCGACTTCGAGATGACGGCCAGGAACGTCAGCCGCCGCATGGCCAGCGGCATGGTCGAGGGCGGCTTCGCCATGGTCAACCCCGGTCAGCTCGGCGCGCTCATGGGGGTAGGCGGGCGGGCGGCCGGGGCGGCATCGAATGCGGTGGCGGCCGAATTCAAGACGCTGGCCGGCAACGCGGCGGGAAGGGCGCTCTCCAGCGAAGGGCAGGCGCTGCTCGAGTCGGAGATGAGATCCATGGTCGGCAGCGCGCTGGCCAATTGCGCCCGTGCCACCACCAGGCAAGGCGCCACTCAGGTTGCCGGGCTCTCGGAGCGGGAGCTGGCCCGCACGGCCGCCCGCGTGCTGCAGAAGGAGGGCGTCAACCTGGCCAGCCGGGAAGGCGAGCAGATGGCCCGGGCCCTTACCGCATCAATGAGCCAGCGGCTCACTCAAGCAATCGCCAGCGAGACCAGCACCTACCTGCGGATGGCCCAGCAAGAATTTCTGCACGCGGGGGCCAACGCCGGAATCGGCGGCACCGCAGCCTTCATGGGCACCTTCACCGACGGGCTGCTCACCCGGGCCATGTCCCAGGAAGGGCTGAGCATGGAGGGGGTACTGGAGGCCGGGCGAGAATCCTTCCGGGCGGCCGGCGAAGGTGCCTTTGGCGGCGCGGCCATGAGCGGCTTCGGGCGGGCCATGCACGCCGGCGGTCACCTGGCCGGCATCGAGCACCGCGGCGGGGCGGCCAGGTACGCCTTCGGGGTTCTGCAGGCGGTGGGCAGCGGCGCCGGCGGCGAAACCGCCACGCAGATAACCTTCCACGGCGCCATTGACGGAAGCCAGCTGGCCAGCACTACCTTTAATATGGCGATCGGATCGGCCAGCCACATACATCAATATCAGGTCTTCAGTTTCAGGCCGCGCGAGCTGACCGCAGGCGGCCAGCACCCGGCGGCAGCGGAGCGCGAAACGGCGCGGCGACGGGCAACCACCGGCGATACCAGCGCCGCAACTGCAAATCGTGACACCACCGCCAGACCGCGCGCCGACGGACCGCACGACAAGCCGGGCCCACACCCGGCCGAGGCGCGGCGGCCGGCAGAGCCGGCGGCGGCCGGAAGCACCAGGCGGCAGGCCGAGCAGCTGGACCTCGACTATTACCGGCCGGGCAGCATCAGCAAGACCGGCTCGCCGGCTGGAACCCCGAGCGGCGACGTCTATCACGACGTGGGCATGTACCGGGGCAGGGATTCCATAGAGGGCCTGAGAGGCATCCTGGAGACGGGGGAGCTTCGCGGGGACACGCAGAAGGGCGCCCAGGTAAGCCAGAATGCCGGGCCGACGAACTGGCACGAAAGCGAGATCACCATCCGCATCGGCGCCACGCCCGATCAGCTCAACGTCGGCACGGACACGAACTCGCCGCGGAACTTCAACTGGTTCATGACCGGTGCCCGGGCTACCCCGATCGAGGTCGCCGGCAAGCCGCTGGAGATCCTGGTCAACGGGCGCAGCCCGCAGGAGATAAGCGCGCGCATGGAGCGGGTGCGCAAGGCCGTCGATGAGGCCAACGCCGCCCGGACGGCCCGCGACCTGACGCCGCTCGATGTGCGTGTCACATCGATAAGCGACTTCCTGGTGCGGGAGAGGTTCCCCGAGCTGGCCTCTCACCTCCCGGAAGCGGACCGGCAGCCTTTCCTCGAGGGAATGAGGAGATCGCCGCTGGAGTTCCAGAAGGCGGTAGGCGAGATCGCCTCCCGCATGACCCCCCAGGAGTTCGCCCAGGCCCTGACGCAGAGGTGGCCGGACGCCCTGCAGTGGGCGGCGGGGAAGTCCGGCGAGCGCGGCGGGCTGCGCGGCGCCAACGCCGCCGGGCGCATGGAGCAGCACATCTATGTCGACCCGCACACTGGCGGCGAGCGCTCCTATGGCGAGCTCGTGCAAATCGCCAGCGAGCTGGCGCGCGATCACGCGCAGGTGCTCGAGTACGAGAGCCGGACCGGGCGCAGGCATGAGGGAACATCCGGGCTGACCGCCCTCAACAACCTCATGGATCAGATCGAGACCCTGGAATGGGCCCGCACGCCGCCGGCGCCGCCCGCCCAGCAGCGTGAGACCGCCCGCCAGCCGGCAACGGCCGCCAGGGTGGTGGACAGCCTGAGCCGGGATCTCGTCCAGGCCGAGAGCGTGCCTTCCGACCGCGTCTACCGCCCACGGGCCGAGGTGCCGAGCGCCGCCGAGCTGGCCGAGTTGAACGGCCGCGTCCCCAGCATGAACAGGGAGGCAGCAAAGGACTGGAGCCGGCGCATGGCCGGTATGAGAGAGCGCTGGCAGGACACGCAGGTCCCCCGCCCGCAGGGTTTGCCCGCCTACACGCCGCAGCAGGCTCACGAGCGGGTCGGGCAGCTCAGGCAGGCGATAAGGGAGCAGCAGGTCCGCTACGACGCCGAGCTGGCCAGATTGTCCGGGCAAGGTCAATCGCGGGCTCAGATCGAGCAGCTCATGCGCGCGGACGGCCACCCGCTCAGGGAGCTGCACGATCGCCGGCAGCAGCTGGTGAGGGAGTTTGCCGATCTCAACAGGTGGGTCAACGATGTGGCCGGCGAGCGGCGGCGCCAGCTGCAGGCCGAGTACGACGCGTTTGCCGGGCAGCAGGGGCTGCCGCGGCTGCGGGTCGTCACAGCCGAGCACATGCACGCTGCCGGCGGTTACATCTTCGGCGAAGGGGTGATTCGCATTCCCAAGGAGGACCTGCTGGCTGCCGGCGGCGGGCAGGGACTGACCAGGGCCACCTTCCACGAGGGCATCCACGGTTTCGTGCACGACCGGGAGATCATTCAGCTGGCGATCAACGAGGCTACCCGGCCGGGCGGCACGGTGGATCCCGCCGCGGTGCAGCAGCGCTACGCGCAGCTCACCAACACCGATCCGGACCATCCCGGCTCGCGGCTGACGCGCGATCAGCTGGATCGCGTCCTCCAGCTGACCGGCGGGGCAAGGCCGGAGCTCACCGAAGCGCAGAAGCAGAGGGCGCGGGAGATTGCGGCCTCGGTGGCGAACTCGCATCCGGTGGCCGGGGAGTCTCGCGAGCTCGGCAACACGGCACGCCTGATCGACCGCCATCTCTTAGACCTCGAGGCGAACACGGACGGCAGGGCGGTCGACCGGCTGTTCGAGCGCTTGAGCGACACCGGGGCGCGCGTGCTGGAGGAGAGGCTTTTCGGGCAGGCAATGCCGGACGCGCTGGCCGAGCAGTACCTGGCCTGGGAAGCGGTCAGAGAGGGCGCGGACCCGGCCGCCGTCGGTTACGACCGGGCCGCGGCCCGGCGCCTGCTTGCCGGCGACGGCACCGCGGAGCATCCGGGCATCTTGCGGCAGCGGTTGAATGAGGTCAACGCCCGGCACGAAGCCCTGGTTTCGGAATATCTGGGCCGCCGGATCGAGAAGGAAGCGCACGGGCTGGCCTACCAGACGAGCGAGCCCGGCGAGACGGCGCCGGGGAGGGTGCGGGCGGCGGAATCAGCGGCAAGGGGCCCCTCGCCGGAAGCCGCCCGGCCGGCCAGCCCTGGCACGGAGCGGACGGGCGCGCCGCCGCCGGACACAGCCGCACCACAGGCGGTGCCGCAGCCAAGGCCGCTCACCGAGCGCGTTGCCGAAAGGCGAGAGCTCATCGCCGCCCTCGAGCGGGCCGCCACCCGCACCGCCGAGCAGGAGAGGATGTTCGCCAACCTGCAGCGGCAACATGCAGACGACGTGAAGCAGCTCGTGCGAGCTGAGCGCGAGGTGATAAGGCGCATGGACGAGCTCGAGGCGGCCAGGGAAAGGGGCGGGCTGTCCGAGCGGGATGCGAGAGAATACGCCGGTCTCGAGCAGGAGCTGACCGGGCTTACCAGGCAGATACAGGCCGAGCAGCGGGCGGCCGTCGAGCGCCTGGTAAATCAGGGGCGGCAGCAGCTCTCTTCCGGCGGCGCCTCTGGGCAGTTGATCCGCGGCGGCGACGCCACACAGAACCTCATTTTCAACGTAATGAATCAAGAGCTGGACAGGCCGATCCAGCGGCTGGGCAACAGGAGTCTGCGCGCTTCCGGCTTCGAGCTCGTGCCGCTGCGGGCAGGCTCTTCCATAGATGCCATCGGCGGTGACTTCGCGCTCGTGAACAGAAGGACCGGAGAGTACCTCTTGCTGGATGCTTCGCAGAGGACCAAGAGCGGCCTGCCGGAGCTGCGGCAAAACAACGTCATCACCTCCGACCCTTACGATCCGCGCTTCGGCGGCGACCCGGACAGAAAAGAGCCGGCGGACCTGGCCCGGCGGCGGGCCGACGTCCTCGACCAGTTCCGGGGCATACTAGACCGCTTCCAGCGGCAGGGCTCGCCGCTCAACGTGCTGGACACCCCGGTTCCGATCGACGATTCCCGCGGCGGACACATGGCCAATCGCGGTCGGGCCGAGCGCCTGGCGGCCATCGACCGGCTTGCCCGGCCCGAGCAGCGGGAAGCCGAGCTTATCAGCTGGCGCCAGGACACACTCGACAGGATAGCCGCGCTGGAGCGCTACACGCAGGACATGCTCGACCTTGCCCATCAACTCCGGCGGACCGGACGCGCGGAACGGGCGAGGCAACTGGAAGACCTGGCCGTCCATTCCCGGAGGCACGCCCTGCACGAGAGCAAGAAGTTTCTGCTCAACGATCTCCTGCCGCGGGAGAACCGGGCCCGCACCGCCCAGAGGAAGGAGCCGTTGAGCCGCGAGGCGGCCATGTTGCGCGAGGGGCAGAGCGGCCCGCCGGGCGCGCCGGCAAGCGGCAGCCGCTCGCCAGGGAGGGAAGGGGAGCAGCTCCGCCTGAGCGGCCAGGACCAGCTTGCCCGGCCGGCGGCGGCCGGCCGTGGTTTCGCCAGCGAAACCCGCGAGCCCGGCACGGTTACCGCAGGCGGCCGGCGGATCCGGGAACTGGCCGAGGCCATGGACAGGGCGGAAGCACGCGAGCGCAGGGCATGGCGGGCCGCCACGCGCGAGGCCGCCGCCCGGGACAGGCAGGCAGCCGAACAGGCCCTGCACCAGGAGGTGCTCTCGCAGGCACGGGAGCTTTCCAGAAGGATGGGGCTGCCGGAAGGGCTGGTCGACCACGGCACGATCGTCGTCGGCCGGCCGGACAACGCAGCCGGCAGCTACGACAGCCGGTCCCACAGGCTCGTCCTCGATCCCCACGACGCGGATCCCCGGGCCACCCTTTTCCACGAGCTGCGCCACCTGTCCAAGTTCATCAAGAAGAGCGCCCTTGCCGAGGCGGCGCCGGCCACCTTCGAGCGGCTCATCCGGCAATCGGTGCTCGACGGCGTCGGTGGCGGCGGAACCCGCGTGCAGTCGGACTTTCAAGCGCACGGGCGGGCGGCGCTCGGCCCGGAGGGGCGGGCGGCCGCGCGCGGGGCGCTCGCCGAGCTGCTCGGCCTTCCGCACCCGGACCCGGCCGCTTATCTTGCGAGGCTCAAAGGCAACGACGCCGGGCGCTACAGGCAACTCGTGGAGGCCTTCGGCGGCGGCAGTCGCGGGCAGCAAAGGGCGGCCGCCGAGCTGGCCGGCGAGCTCAGTCACTACGAGGCCGTCAGGAGCATGGCCACCATCGGCGCCGAGGCCAGGCAGCTGCAGACGATCGAGCCCGGCGACACGCCGGCGGCGGCCGCCAGCAAAGAAGAGCACAACGCGCGCGCGCGGGCGCTCAACGACGAGATTCACAGGCAGCGGCTGCTTTACGAGGGCAGCAAGCGCCTCTGGGGCGACGGGCTGGAGGCCCACCCGGAGATGCTCCGCGAGACGCGCGGATTCGCCAGCGCGGTCACCGGGCTGGTCGATCCCGCGCACTATCAACGCTCCACGGAGGAGTTCTCGCCACGCCGGTACAGCAACGCCGAGAGCCTGCGCGAGTGGGTGAGGCAGATGAGCTACCACCTGGAGCTGGGGCAGGGCCTGCGCGAGCTGCGGGATCTGGCGCGGGGCACGCAGCCAGGGCAGGACACGGCCGTGCAAAATCTGCTGCAGCGGGCAACAGAAAATCTCGAGCGGTGGCGGTCGGCGCGCGGCGACACGGAAAGGGTCATGGCGCTCGACCAGGCGAGAGCAGCCGCCAATCAGCTTCTTGAGAGATTGAGCCCGCAAGCGGCAAACAGCGGAACGATCGTAAACGATCTGGTGAGGACCGGGCTTCTGGAGCGCCAGGCCGTTCCTGACAGCCTCAAGCACCTGCTCGTGCCGGAAAGAGGCTTCATCGCCCGGGGAATCGAGCGGGTAAGCAACTGGTGGACAGGCAGCGGCGAGCGCTCCTGGCTGTCCCGGGAGGCCAAGCGGCGCGGCTCGCCGGTCGACGATTTCATTGCCGCCCGCGCCGCCGAGCGGGCATTGCATCCCGAGCAGCCCCGTCCGGTGGAGGATTATCTGCAGGGGCTGCCGGCGGACTTTCGCGCGCCGGTGGCGGAGGCGTTCCGGCAGCTGGAGGCCCACGAGCCGGGCACGGCCGCCCACACGCGGCGGGTAACGGAGATGGCCTTGCTTATCGGCCGCGAGATGGGGCTGCCCGCGGAGCAGCTGGATCTGCTTGCGGTGGCGGGCATCCTGCACGATCTGGGCAAGCTGACCATATCGCGCGAGCTCCTGCTGAACACGGACCAGCTCACCCCGGAAGAGCGATCGATCATACAGTGGCATGCGGTGAGCTCGTTCGTGCTCGCCGAGCGCACCGGGGTCTCCGATGCCCGGGGCTACCGTGATGTTGCCCTGATCGCCGCGCACCACCACGAGAACTTTGGCGGGGGCGGTTACCCGACCGGCTTTGCCGGCGAGCAGCTGAACCTGATCTCGCGGATCCTGAAAGTTGCCGACGTCTGGGACGCCACCTCCTCCAGGCGGGCCTACCATGCCGCAGAAGGCGGGTCGGACCGCAAGGAGATCACCTTTTCCGACCGGCTGGTCAAGCAGGAGCTGCCGCCGGCCCTGCCTGCCGCCGAGCTTACCTACAGCCCGGGGGAGAATCGCTTTGTCGACGCCCGGGGCAGGGCGGTCCCTGCCGACGAGATCGCCTTCCGTACCCGAACCGGCATCACCCTGGTCTACAGGGAGGTGCAGAGAAACGGCAGGACCGAGGGCATTCTGCTCGGACCGCCGGACCTTGCCGCCCTGCAAAACGGGAGCAGGAGGATAGAAGATATCCGGGGCTTCCCCATGGACAGGGCGGTGGCCAGGGTTGCTGCCGACACGGTTTCCTTCGACAGGGAAAAGGGAGCCTTCGTCAATCAGGACGGGGCCGCGGTGCCGGCGGGCGCGGTGACGGTGGCGACGGCGGACCGCCGGCTGCTCGGCGTGCAGGACCGGGATTTCCTGTCGCAGGCCGGCGCGCCGGGTTCCAGGCTCTTCATCAACCCGCACCGGACAGCCGAGCGGCTGACCTTAGAGGGCGGGCAGTTCAGGGCCGGCAACGAGATATTGCCACCGCATATGGTGGTGCTCCGCACCGCCCGCGGCGAGCCGGTGGAGATGGTGCCGGGCGACCGCGGCTCCGAATACCGCTTCCGCCGGGGAAACGAGACGATCGATCCCCGGGAGGTGGTGGCCCTGCGGGCCGAGATGGACCCGCAGGTGGTGGCGGCCTACAGGCGCCTGCAGGCGCAGGACGTCCTGCGCATTGTCACCGCCGACAATGGCGCCGTGCGGCCGGCTGGTTTCGAGCAGTTCGCCGGCACTAGCTGGAGCCGGCTCATGGAGATAGCCGGCGGCGCCGCGCCGACGCCCGCCGAGCAAGCCCTCCTTTCGGCGCCCGCCGGCACCGGCGCGGGGCCGCTGCGCTCGCAGGCGCCGGCGGATCCGGTTGCCAGCCGCAGGGCCGCAATAGACTCCTACGGCCGGAGCGCCGCCGATGAGACGATAAACAGGGCGGTGGACCTCTACCACCTGCGCGACGGCACCAGGGACATCTTCGGGGCAACATACGCCGACAGGAGCTCGCTGGGATACCAGGTGGTGAGCAGGTTGATCATGGATCAGGCAAGGGCCGCGGGCATGTTCAGCAGGCTCGGCATTCCCGAAGGCGCGGTGCGGCTCGATCTCCTTGTCGAGGGCAACCGGGAGGGGGCCTATTTGAACCACTCCAACCGCATCGAGATCAACATCACCGGGGACAGCCCGATGCAGATCTTCCGGCACGAGCTGCAGCACATGGCCCGCGCCGTCGAGCGGACCGCCCTTTTCAACGCGGACCGGGCCGGGTACCGGCAGCGGGTGATCGACTCCGTCCTGGCCAATGCCGGCAACGGTGAGCGGCGATGGACCTATGACGAGGCCACCGGCGAGCGGGTGGTGAACAGGCGGGCGAAATTGAGCGCCGAAGGCCGGGAGCTCTTGCGCCAGGCGTTGGGCGCGGTGCTGGCCGACCGTTCGGCCAGCCTGGAGTTGCTGGTGGCGCAGGAGCGGTTCAAGCCGCTTTTGCAGGAAAGGGCCTTCGGCGGTGATGCCCGAAGGCTGGTAAACGAGCTCAACTTCGAGCGGCACCACTTCGAGACCGCTTACGAGAGATGGCGGATAGACGACACGGCCCTGGCGAGCAACCCGGAACTGGCCCGGCTGATCGCGGACAGGACCGCCGCTTACCGCAAGGCGGCGGCCGGGCGCGGCGGCTCGCTTGCCGATCACCCGGAGATGGTCAAGCTCGCGGACAACGTCTCGAACGACACCACCGGCATCGGCGACGGGCGGGCCTATCGCCGGCAGTCGCGCGAGGAGTTCGCCGCCCGGCGAGCCGGCTACACAGCCGGGCTGGCGGCGATCGCGCAGGCGGTCAGGCAGGCCTATGCGGATCTGACGCCGCAGCAAAGGCGAGACCTGATTAGCAGAACGGGCCGGCCGCTCATAGCCGCCATCCGCTCGGAGAACCTGCGGGAAGGGGCGTACCTGGCCAGGCGCCAGATGCAGGGGCGGGCGGCGCAATCGTTTTATGCGCGGACGGTCGACACGATCAGATGGCTCTTCGGCTTGTCCGCCACCACGGGCAGCGCGCAGTGACGCGCTTGCGGCACCGGCGGCAGTGGCTGCCTACCGGCGGCCGGATGTCTTGACCGTCGTCGCCGGCCGTTCATATAGAATGGGCGCAGTGGGAAGCAGCGGCAGTAGGCTGGCCGTAAGGCAGAGGGTAGGAGATGCTCGTATATATATCGGTTGATCTCGAGGGCATAAACGGCGTCGTCCATTCCAGCCAGACGCAACCTGGCGAGCCTGGTTACGAGCGGGCAGTCACGCTCATGCACGAGGAGACCAACGCGGTCATTGAAGGCGCGCTGTCGGCCGGGGCCACCGAGATCCTGGTCAACGACTCGCACTGGGACATGCGCAACCTGCGCCAGGAGCTGCTCAATCCGAAGGCCGTGCTGATCAGCGGCTGGCAGAAGCCGTTCTCCATGATGTCAGGGCTGGACAGCCAGGTCGCGGCCACCTGCTTTGTCGGCTACCACAGCCGGGCCGGCACCGCGCGTGGTGTGCTCAGCCACACCTACCGCGCCCAGGTGTTTTTCGAGGTGCGCTTGAACGGTCAGCCGGTCGGCGAGACCGGTCTCAATGCGGCGCTGGCCGGCTGGATGGGGGTGCCGGTGGCGCTGGTCACCGGCGATGACGCGGTCTGCGCCGAGGCCAGCGAGCTAATGGGGCCGGTGGCCTGCCTGCCGGTGAAAAAGGCGGTCTCGCGCTACGCGGCAGTGTGCTCGCCGCACAAGGAGGTTCTGTCCCGCCTGCGCGCCGGCGCGGAGCAGGCCCTTGCCGAGCCGGACGGCTGGCGCCTGTTCCGCCCGCCCAGCCCGTCGACGCTTTCGATCACCATGATCGACCCGGCCATGGCTGATGCCGCCGAGCTGCTGCCGATGGTCTTAAGAAGGGGCGATCGCGAGCTGGAGATCACGCACCAGGACTACGCTGTGCTCTTCCGGCTCATGCTGGCCGTGGGCGCCCTGGGCGCCAGCCGCCGCGATCCTTATTTCTCCTGACCGGCGCTGGGCGAGCCGCTCGGGCGTCATTAAATTTTGCAAATTTTATCTTCGCCTCGATGTTTAGGCTCCTGCGGCGGGTAATTAACCAGTGGCGGCTCGATTGCCGCGTTGCGGCCGGCGCCCAACCGGCGCCGCTGCCACGATCGAAACTCATTTACCGGGTCAGGAAATGTTCCATCCATCCCCCCAGCATGTCTTTCTCACCCAGCAGGTCATCAGCCTGACCCAGAGCTATCCCTGCCCGCGCTGCACCGCCGGGATGATGGAGCCTTTCGGGCTCAGCGAGACCTTCCGCTGCAGCGGCTGCAAGCGCACGTTCGTGCCGCTCAAGGGCGGGCGCTATCTCTATCCGGCGCGCAGCATCGGCTGGAAGATCGCGCCGACCTTCTGGTGGGACGGGTTCCGCTGGCACTGGGCCGGCACCACCGCCACGCCGCGGCAGCTGGCCGTGATCGTCTTGCTGAGCCTGCTGCCGGTGCTGGCCGTCAATCTGGCCATCTGGCTGCACTGGTGGACCGGCCGCCCGGACTGGTGCAACCCCTGCCTGCTGACGCCCCTGGTCGGCCTTTTGACGGTACAGTTCATCTACCTGCTTTGCTGGGATTTCGACTTCCTCTCCCATAACCGCTGACCGGCATCCTCCGCGCCCGCTTGGGCCGGCGCAGGCCCGGCAGCTGCAGGCCGGTTTCGTGTGCTAATTTGCTGGCAGGAAGGCAGGAGGGCGCCAGTGTCGCAGGGAGCCACCGGCAGCCGGCATACCCCGGTTATGCTGGAAAAATCGATCGAGCTGCTCAACGTGCGGCCCGGACTGATTTACGTCGACGCCACCGCCGGCGCCGGCGGTCACCTGCGCGAGATCCTGAAGCGTGCCGGCGGCCGGGTGAAAGTGGTGGGCATCGATCGCGACGCCGGGGCGCTGGCGGCCCTGTCCGCAGAGATTGGCGGCCAGTCCCGGCTTGTCCACGGCAATTACCGGGACATCGCCGGCATCGTTCAGGGCCTGGGCATTGATACCGTAGACGGTGGCATACTGGCCGACCTGGGCGTCTCCTCCATGCAGCTGGACAACCCCGAGCGGGGCTTCAGCTTCCTCAAGGAAGGGCCGCTGGACATGCGCATGGACTCCCGCTCGCCGCTGACGGCCGAGCGGCTGGTCAACACGCTTCCGGAAAGAGAGCTGGCCGACATCATCTTCCGCTACGGCGAGGAGCGGGCCAGCCGCAAGATCGCCCGCGCCATCGTCAGCGCCCGCCCGCTTGCCACGACCACCGAGCTGGCCGCCCTGGTCGCCCGCTGCCTGAGGGCGCCCCGGCGGGCGGCGCCAGGCTTCCGCGACAGCTCGCACCCGGCCACCCGCACTTTCCAGGCGTTGCGCATTGCGGTCAACGACGAGCTTGGCAGCCTGGAGAGATTCCTGCGCGATGCTTTGCAACTGCTTTCGCCCGGCGCCCGGCTGGTGGTGATCACCTTCCACAGCCTCGAGGATCGCCTGGTTAAGCAAATTTTCAGGAAAGCGGCGCAGGGCTGCATCTGCCCGCCACGGCAGCCGGTCTGCACGTGCAATCACAGACCCGAATTGCTGATAATAACCCGCAAACCCGTGCTGCCAGACGAAAAAGAAGTGCTTGCCAATCCCCGTAGTCGTAGTGCTAAACTACGGGCGGGGCAGAAGGAACCCTAGGAGTTGACATGCAGAGCCTCGCACCGGCAAAGAGCCTTTCGGCTCCGGAAGCACGAATCGATTATCTTCAGCCCGGGACGCGGCTCGCGCGCGTCCGCGTCCCGCCCATGCCGGGACGCCACGGACAGCTCGGGCCTGTCCTGATTCCCACCCGGGCCAGGCGCCGAGCCGGGCTTCTGGTGCGCGTCAATCGCGCCCTGCGCACCACCCTTGTCGCGTTGTGCGGGGTGGCCATCCTCGGCTACGGGCTCGACGTGGCCGCCGCCAGCGATGTCGGCAAGCTGCAGGAGCAGGCCAGGCGGCTGTCCGAGCAGAACACGGAGCTGTCCGCCCAGCTGCTGCGCGTGATCTCCTTCCAGGGCATCGCCGACAGCGTGCTCGGCCGCTTCGGCCTGCGCGTGCCCGAGCAGGTGCTCATAGTCAAAGAGGTGCGGCCTTACCCACTGGTCTCGTTCCAGCCGCAGAAGCACCACCTTCCGCTTCTCGCCGGCTACTGACCCCTTCCGGCAAGCCAAGCCAGTGAGACACCATGCCTGGACCGGTCACAGATCCACCCGCAAGCAGGCTTGTCAACAGAAACCCCAGGCAACCCCGCTCCCCGCTCTGGCGGCTGCGGGTGTGGCAGCTCCTGCTTTTCGGCATGCTCTGCCTGATCGTCGGCCGCCTCTACTACCTCCAGATTGTCAGGGGGCCGGCGCTGATGCGGCGGGCGACCGTGCAGCGCCAGCAAAACAAGATGCTCGTCCATCGCGGGGCGATCACGGACCGGCACGGGCTGCCGCTGGCCGTGGACACCACCCGCTATGACGTCTACGTACACCCGGACCTCCTCAAGGTGCCGCTCGACGAGGCGGGCCAGACACTGGCCCAGATCACCGGCCAGGATTACCAGAAAGTCTCCCGGCAGCTCAGCTCCGGCTACCCGGTGCTGACCGTGGCCCGCCACCTGGGGCGCGAGGAGGTGGACGAGCTGCAGGCGCTCAACTGGCCGGGCATAGACATCGTGCCCCGGGCCTTCCGCCATTACCCGGAGGGCAAGCTGGCCGCCCACCTGCTCGGATACGTAAACCTGGACACCCACGGGCAGGGCGGCGTCGAGCAGGCCGAGGAGCCGCTATTGAAGGACACCGGCGCCGTGCCCAAGCCGCAGCTCGACGGGCGCGGGCGCCCGATCCTGCTGTCCGAGGCGGCGCCGATCATGGAGATTACCCCGCCGCTGGGCCGGCAGGTGGAGCTGACCATCGACAACTACCTGCAGCACCTGGCCGAGAAGGAGCTCTACGCCATGTGCCAGCACGCGCGCGCTTCCCGGGGCACGGCCATTCTCGTCGAGCCGGACACGGGCGAGATCCTGTCCTGGGCCAACTACCCGACCTACGATCCCAACGAGTACTCCCGGTACCCTTACGAAGTGACCAAGAACTGGTCGATGGTTGACGTCTACCAGCCAGGCTCCACCTTCAAGATCCTCACCGTGGCCTGCGGACTGGACACGGGGGCCATTCACCCCGGCTCCACCTTCTATGACGGCGGCGCCCTCAAGATCGGCAACCGCGTCGTACACAACCACGACGGCGGGCACGGCACGATCGACCTCCTGCACCTCTTCATTCACTCCAGCAACGTGGCCGCCGCCCAGGTCGGGCTGGCCATGACCCCCGAGCAGTTTCACGGCAAACTGCGCGAGTTCGGCATCGGTCAGCCGACCGGCATCGACCTGCCCGGCGAATCGGCCGGACTGCTTCTCGACGCCAAGTACTGGCGACCGATCGATCAGGCGACCACCGGCTTCGGGCAGGGGGCGGTGGCGGTGACGCCGCTGCAACTGGTGGCGGCCGTGGATGCCATCGCCAACGGTGGCATGCGGGTGCAGCCGCACCTGATCCGGCGCATCTACGATCCCAAGACCGGCGTCACCGAAAAATGGACGGAGCCGGCCAAGCAGCAGGTGGTGAAGCCGGAGACGGCCGCCCTGGTGACCAGGCTGCTGGCCGAAAACATCAGCCTGGGCACGCAGCTGGCCGGCAAGGTGCCCGGCTACACGGTAGCCGGCAAGACCGGCACGGCGCAGAAGTCCATCGCCGGCGGCCGGGGCTACATGGCCGGGCAGACGGTCGCCTCCTTCGTGGGCTTCCTGCCGGCCGACAACCCGCAGCTCCTCTGCCTGGTGGTCATAGACAGCCCGCAGACCGACGGGCGCTGGGGCAACACGGTGGCCGGGCCGGTCTTCAACGCCATCTGCGTGGAGGCCGCCCGCTATCTGGGCATCGCTCCCACGAAGCAGGTGGAGCTGGATCCGAAAAGCGGCAAGCCGAAGAATTTCCAGGCACCATCCCTGATGTACGCCAGCGAAACCCAGCCAAGGGATCCCAAGAGTGACGACTGAAAAGGACAAGCCGTCGCCCGGGCTTGGAAAGATCTTCGGTCTGGTAGCTGTTTTGACGGTTCTCTCCAAGCTGGCCGGGCTGGCGCGGGACATAATCGTTCTCCAGTATTTCGGCACCTCGCATGTCAACGACGCATACAACTACGCCTACCTTCTGACCGGCAACATCCTCGTCCTGTTCGGCGGGCTGGGCGGGCCCTTCCATTCGGCCACGGTGGCCATCGTCACCCCGCGCAAGCAATCCCCGGAGACGGGAAAGCTGGTCGCCCAGATCACCCTTTTCACCGTGCTGGCGCTGGCCGCGATCGCGCTGGTCGCCTGGCTGCTGGCACCGCAGCTGGTGTCCCTCATCGCGCCCGCCCCCGGCCATCCCCCCGAGTACCGCCACCTGCTGTGGAGCGAGACGGTCTCGCAGCTGCATCTGATGCTGCCGATCGTGGTCATCACCGGCGTGGTCGGCGTCTCCTATGGCGTGCTCAACGTCTACGGCCGCTTCTTCTGGCCTTCGCTTTCGCCGGCGATCGCCAGCCTGGCGATCATCGTCGCCGTGCTCGGCTTCGCGGACACGGCCGGCGGGCTCTGCCTGGCCGCCGGCACGCTGGCGGGCGCGCTCGGCCAGATGGTGGCCCAGCTGCCGGGCGTGGCCAGATCCCACCTGAAGTGGCAGCTGACCCTCAAACCGCAGCCAGGCCTCGCCGCCTACTTCGCCATGCTCTGGCCGGCCGTGGTGAGCACCTCGGTCGGGCAGCTGACGGTCTATGTGGACTGCTTCTTCACCTCCCAGCTGCAGGAAGGAGCGTGGACCGCGATCGTCAACGCCAACCGCCTGATCCAGCTTCCCCTGGGCGTGCTTCTCACGGCCATGCTGGTGCCGATCCTGCCCCGCTTTACCGAGCAGGTGACGGCCGGGCAGACAGAGGCGCTCAAGGGCGAGCTCCGGCGGGCGCTGCGCTTTCTCTGGTTCCTATCTCTGCCGCTGACGGCCCTGCTGCTGGCCTTGGCTGGCCCGATCATTCAGCTGCTCTTTCAGCGCGGGCAGTTCACCACATCTTCCACCGCCCTGGTCACTGCCGCTCTTCTGTTCATGGTGCCGTCAATCTTCTTTTACGTGGCCCGCGATCTGATCACCCGGGTTTTCTACGCGCACCAGGACTCGACCACGCCTTATCACGTGGCGCTGACCGCCATCTTCGTCAAGGCGATTCTCGACTGGTCCCTGGTCGGCCCGCTCGGCGTCGGCGGCATCTCGCTGGCGACGACGCTGATCACGATCTTCAACCTCAGCCTGCTTGCTTATTTCCTGCGCCGGAAGATAGGCGCCCTCGGTCTCGGCCGCCTGGTGAAGCCGGTTTCGGTCATGCTTCTGGCATCGGCGGCCTGCGGCGCCCTTGCCTTTACCAGCAGCGGCTGGCTGGCATCCCACCTGGAGCTCGGGCCGTTTTGGAAGCTGCTAGTTTCGGTCTCGGTTTCCTCCGCGCTCGGCCTGGGCACCTATGCGCTTATCTGCACGGCGCTCCGCCTGGAGGAGGTGCAGATGCTGGTCCGGCGGCTGCGTCCTTCTTAGCCCGGTCTTAAGCTGCCGGCCGCGCTGAGCTATGCTTTCCCGGGCAAGCGGCACAAAGGAGGGGGCAATGAGCGAAGAGACACTGCAACGCATCGAGCAGGAGCTCGAGTCGATCAAGCAGCGCAACGCCCGGGTAGAGGCAGACAAGGACTGGGAGACAAGCGGCATGCGGATCGCGGTAATCTGCACCAGCACTTATATCTTTGCCGCCCTGCTTCTTTAGCTGCTCGGAAACGAGCGATTCTGGCTGAACGCCCTGGTGCCGGCGCTCGGCTTCTATCTTTCCGCCCAGTCCCTGCCACCGATCAAGAGCTGGTGGCTGGCCCGCCGCTATCGCGGGCAGCGGCAAGCCGGGGTGCCGGCGGCGGCCGCCTGTGCTAATTTGCCATTGGTGGAGAACGACAAGGAGTCAGGCAGCCCGTGATGAGCACGATCGCCCGCCAGAACCGCTCGCCCAGGGCAACGCGCGCCTGCACGCTCGTTGCCCTGGGCGCCTGGCTTGCCGGCGCCTGGCTTGCCGCCGCCTGCCCAGCCAGCGGCCAGGCCGCCATGAGCTCACCGGGGGCTGCTCCCGACCAGCCTGACGGATACCCGCCGCCTGCCGCCGCGGCTCCCTGTCCGGCGCCGCTAAAGGGGCAGGTGGAGTGGTCGAGCACTATGACCCGGTCGTCCCCCTCCTGGCAGGGGATGCCGCCGCCGGCCGGGCAGGATCCCTTCGCCGAGCAACGGCTGCCGGCGCCAGCACCCGACGCTGCCGGCCTGCCGGCGGCGTCGCCTGCCCCTCGCCTGCAAGGTCTGTTGCGCTCCTTGCTGTCAATCTCGGGAGCGGCCAGGCCCCGGTCCGTGCCGCCGGCCATCCGGCCACCATGGCTGCCCGCTTACGCCTACAGCAACGACCTGATGGTCACTCCTTATCACAATCTCGACATCGCCTGGTGGGACAAAAGCGCTATCCCCAATCGCCCGCGATGGGTCAAACTGTCCCGCTCCGTCAGCCGCTACTGGCCTGGCCTCGTGCCCGAACCGTGCATGGTGCTCATCGCCCCGCTGGCGGGCGCGCCTGGCAACTTTTCCTTCGCCAGCCGGGCGAGGAGCGGCCCGCGCGGTTGGCTGCAGTCGCTGGGAATTACGGACAGCAGTGGATTTCCGCTTTACCGGTACTGGTTCGACCGCCCCTAGCCCGCCCGCGCAGGGCGACAAAGCCTGGCGGGTGCTCACCGCCAACATGAGATCTGGCGGCCGGGTTGAACTTTTTTCCGTGCGCGAACGTTATCAGAATTACGGACGTAATTCTGACAACGCGGAGGGAAAAGAAATGAGAAGCAACGTCACCACCACCTTCATTCGGCGGCACATATTTCGTCTGCCGCTGGGCCGCATCTTCACCACCCGGCAACTGCTCTCCTACGGGCGACGCGCGGCCGTCGACCAGGCAACTGCAAGGCTCGTCAGGCAGAAAATCATCGTCCGGCTGGCGCGGGGCGTCTTCGTCAGGGAAGGCTCGCCAATCCCTTCCGTATTCGCCGTTGCCCGCGCCAAGGCCCGCTCCTTCGGAAAACGTGTGCGCCTGCACCCACGCTCGCTCGCCTCCGAACTGGGGCTAGGGCTTAAGCCTCCAGCCCAGCCAACCTTTGCGGTGGCCGCCAGCTCAAGCTCCTTTCAGTTTGGCAGCCTGCAGATCCATTTAAAGAAAACTGCTCCCCGTAAGTTGAGCCTGGGCGACAGCCCGGCCGGCAGGGTTTTGAGGGCGCTCTGGCACCTGGGTCGGACGAGCATCGACCCCGGTTGCCTGGAAAAGGCCACGGCCGCGCTGGGCCGAAGCGATCGCCTGCAGATCCGGCAGGCGGCACCGCTTCTGCCCGCCTGGCTAACCGCGCACTTCTTGCGTTGAAAAGAGACCACGCCTAGGCGAAGTAAAAGGCCGCACCGAGTATGGCGTAGACGGCCAGCAGCTGGATGCCCTCCAGCCAGTTGCACTCGCCGTCCAGGGCGACGAAGGAGAGGATGATCACAGAAACCCAGATTGACAGCACCTCGATCGGGGAGAAAAAGAGGTTCATCGGCCGGCCCAGAAGGAAGCTGGCGAAGACCAGGACCGGCGCCACAAAGAGAGCAATCTGGGAGCCGGAGCCGAGCGCGATGTTGATGGAGAGATCCATCTTGTTCTTGAGGGCCATAAGAACGGCCGTGCTGTGCTCGGCAGCGTTGCCCACGACCGCCACCAGGATCACCCCGATGAACATCTGCGTCATCCCCAGCGCCTGGGCAGTATGCTCGACCGCGTGCACGAGATACTCGCTCAGCACCACCACCAGCCCGGTCGCCGCCGCCAGGATGATGACCGACCTTCGGATGCTCCAGCCGGTGACCCCGATCGCCTCATCGGCTTCCGGATCAACGCTGCGCACGTAAAGGTGCTTGTGGGTCTTCAGGCTGAACAGCAGGCTCAGCACGTAGGTGACCAGCAGCACCACCGCGATCGCAAGCGCCAGCCAGCTTTCGGCCAGCTGCCGCTCCGGCGGCACGGCAAAATGAAAGACGGCCGGCACCATGAGGCTGATGGCGGCAAGCGCCAGCAGCGTGGCGGAGGTGGTCGCGGCCGTGCGGTTGAAAGTCTGCGTCTCGTAGCGCAGCCCACCGGCCAGGATGCTGCCACCCAGGACCAGGAGGACGTTGCCGATGATCGAGCCGACAATCGAGGCCTTCACCACCTCGGTCAACCCGGCATGCAGCGCCGACAGCCCGATGATGAGCTCGCAGGCGTTGCCGAAGGTGGCGTTGAGCAGCGCCCCCGGTCCTTCGCCAATGCGGTCGGAGAGATACTCTGTGGCCTTGCCGAGCAAGCCGGCCAGCGGCACGATCCCCAGGCAGGAGGCGAAGAAAATGATTACCGGCGGCCAGCCGAGCAACTGAGCGAGGATCGGCAGCGGGACGAAGATAAGCAGGTAGTTCATCTCTATACCCGGGTCTGAGTTTGCCGGGCGTAGAGGGCAAGGAACCCCTCATCGAGCCAGCGTCCGCCATCGGCGGTCATCACGTCGCCGGTGATGTAGGCGGCATCGTCGGAGCACAGGAAGGCAGCCAGCCTGGCAATCTCCTCGGTGGTGGCCAGCCGGCGGAGCGGGATGTGCTCTACCAGGCGCTCCTGGACCTCAAGGCTCTCGAACATCAGGTTCTTCGCAGCGCCCTCGGTCACCATCACCCCCGGCGCCAGGGCGTTGACTCGAACACCGTGGCGGCCCCACTCCGCGGCCAGGGTGCGGGTCATGGCCAGGACCCCGCCCTTGGCCGAGGCGGAGTGCACCACCCCTGGTGCCCCGGTCCAGGCGTAGGTGGCAATGATGTTCAGTATGCAGCCGCCACCCTGCTCAATCATCTGCCGTCCGGCGAAGCTCGAGCAATACCAGGTGCCGTTGAGAACAATGTCGATCACCGCCTTCCAGCCGTTGGGCGTCAACGACGCGGCCGGCACCAGGAAGTTGCCAGCGGCGTTGTTAACCAGAATGTCGATCCGCCCGTAGCGCTCGACGGCGCCCCCGACCATGGACTCGACCTGCTCAGGCTGGCGGACATCGCAGGGGATGCCGATAATCTTGCCGCCGAGCCCGGCAATCTCGGAGCAGGCCTGCTCCAGATGCTCCTTGCTGCGGCTGGCTATGACCACCGACGCCCCGCGCGCGCACAGCTGGGCGGCCACCGCCTTGCCCAGTCCGGTACCGCCGCCGGTGACGACGGCCGTCCGCCCCTCGAAGTCTTTCTTGGCTTCCATCTTCCCCCCGTCCCGGGCGCGATTATTAAGAAAAGGTGAGCACCGGGCTGTAAAAGAGTTAAGCACAGAGGGTTTCGCTCTCATATATACAACGCGATCGGGTTTGTAATATGCTGTTACGCGATGGGCAAGCTTATAAAAGTTTTTGGCTGCGAGGCCTGAGGAGGGTACCTGAATGGCTGCCGTAGAGTCGGTTGCAAAGCCGACCATGGAATGCGAAACCCAGCATTTCCTAATGGCCCAGCGACAATTGGATGAGATCGCCCTGGAGATGGGGCTCGATCCGGAGCTGCACGAACGCCTCAGATACCCCAAGAGATCATTGATTGTCACAATACCGGTGCGGATGGACGACGGCACGGTCCACTCCTACACCGGTTACCGGGTCCAGCACGACGTCACCCTCGGTCCGGCCAAGGGCGGCGTGCGCTATCACCCGGATGTGAACCTGGGCGAGGTGTCCGGTCTGGCCATGCTCATGACCTGGAAGTGCGCGCTCATGGGGCTTCCTTACGGCGGCGCCAAGGGCGGCATCCGCTGCCAGCCGTGGAAGCTCTCCGCCGGCGAGCTGGAGCGCCTCACCCGCCGCTATACCTCCGAGATCATCAACCTGCTCGGCCCGGATAAGGACATCCCGGCCCCAGACATGTACACCAACGAGCAGACGATGGCCTGGATCATGGACACCTACAGCATCAACGTCGGGCACACTGTGCCCTCCGTTGTCACCGGCAAGCCGGTCTCCATAGGCGGCTCCTACGGCCGGCAGGAGGCGACCGGGCGCGGCGTGGCCTTCTGCGTGCGGCGGGCTGTGGCCCAGGTTGGCATGGAGAAACCGACACCAACCGTGGTCGTGCAGGGTTTCGGCAACGTCGGCGCCGTGACCGCCCGCCTGCTCCACGACGCGGGCTACAAGGTGGTCGGCGTCTCGGACGTGCACGGCGGCGTTTACAACCCCTCCGGTCTGGACATTCCCAGGCTGCAGGCCTATTTGAGCGAGATGGGCAAGGTCGGCGGCTTCCCGCATGCGGACCAGGTAACCAACGCCGAGCTGCTGCAGCTCAAATGCGATGTGCTGGTGCCCGCCGCCCTGGCCAACCAGATCCACGAGGGCAACGTGGGCACGCTCAACTGCCGGATAGTGGTGGAGGGCGCCAACGGGCCGACCAGCCCGGAGGCCGACCTGCAGCTCCACGAGGCCGGCGTCTTCGTGGTGCCCGATATCCTGGCCAATGCTGGCGGCGTCACGGTCAGCTATTTTGAGTGGGTGCAGGGGCTCATGCACCTTTTCTGGTCGGAAGACGAGGTGAACGACCGCCTCGAGCAGATTATGGGCCGGGCTTGCGACCAGGTCTTCGAGATGAGCGCCAGGACCAGGCTGCGCCCGCGCATGTCTGCCCTGCGCATCGGCATCGCGCGCCTGGCCGAGGCGAAGCGGCTGCGCGGGCTGTATCCTTAGAGACGATCTGCTAGGCTTTTATTGTCCGCTCGCGCCGGGGGTGACTCGCATGTTTCAGCGTGGCAAGCAGCAGCCGCTCCCCAATGCACGCTTGCCGAAGCTCCCGGCAGATCCCGGCTTTGACGACCTGCAGTACCTTCTGGGGCAGGCGCAAAGGGAGTGCGGGCGCGCCATCGAGCTGCCCTGGACGTCGACCGTCACCGGCAGCCCGTTCATGCTGGCCGTCCGCTGCGAGACCTCCGGCGGTGACCCGCAGTGGACCATGCACGCCGGCGTGGGCGAGCTCGCCAGGGTCCTGTGGACCTACCAGACAGGCGACCTGCAGCTGGTCGTCAACCTGGTGCTCGCCGAGTCGGCAGGCGGGCAGCTCCAGGACCACATGCAGCAGGGCAGCTACGCGGCCGCCCCCAAGCCGCCGGCCAGTGGCGCGCCCGAGCCCGGCGCCGCCTACGCCCAGACGGTAGGCGCGCCGGCAGCAGCCGCCGCCGGGCAGACGGTGAGCCAGCAGAAGGCCAAGGCCATCCTCGAGGGCGACCTGACGAACATGCAGCTGCCCAACCTCCTGCAGTCGGTGGTGATGAGCAAGATGACAGGCCGGCTGGGCATTCAGAACAGCCAGGGCCAGGCCGACGTTTTTTTCGAGGACGGCGTGCCGCTGCACGCGCAGGTGGGCACCAGCCAGGGCGACCAGGGGGTGGTCGAGCTGATCACCTGGGAGGAGGGCCAGTTCCACTTCTACCCGGGCGAGCGGACCACGCACCGCTCCGTGGGCAAGCGCCTGGATCTGCTGCTCATGGAGGGGGTGGCGCTGCTCGACCAGAGCAAGTACCTGAAGTCAGCCGGGGTCAAGATGGAGTCCTACCTCATGCGCAGGCACAAGACCATCAAGGAGTCCGACTTCGAGCAAACCGTGTCCCGGGGGGCGCCCATCGATCTTGCCCTGCAGAAGCAGGTCTATCAGTCGATCGACAACACCAGCACCCTCTTCGACATCCTGCGCCGGCTGCCGCTTGCCCGGGCGCAGTGGACGCCCGTCCTCTTCAACCTCATCACCTGCGACCTGGTGGCCGTGACCGATAGGGCGCCGGTGGTTACCATCGACAAGCCGGCGCCGCTGGAGGCCCTGGGCATCGATCGCGCCTCGATCCAGGCGGCCGTCGCCGCCCTCCAGCGCCCGGAGACTGGCCTTTTCACCTACCCGGCCTTTCTCTACTTTCTGGAGCAGGAGCACTTTCGCTTCCAGTCGTTCGGCTGGCCGTATAGCGTGATCATCTTCGAGATGCGCTTCCGTCCCCACGGGCCACAGGACGCCCCGCTGCCGATGACCACGGCGGCGGTCAAGGAGATCGCCCGGAGGATAAGCGCGATCAAGCGCGGCTCCGACCTGCTGGCCCATTACGAGACCTTTGATTACGCCTGCCTGCTGCCCAACACCACAGCAGCCGCGGCCGGCATCTTCGCCGGGCGCATCATGGAGGTGGTCCGCGGCGAGCCGGTGCCGGAGACCCCCGATCCGCGCAGCATCACGCTGGCGCTCGGCGTCTCCTGCGTGCCGGACGACTGCCGGGATCTCGGGCTCATGCTGGCCGCGGCGCGCAAGGCGCGTGACCGGGCCAAGGAGCAGGGCGTGCCGTTCCTGCTTTACAAGGACAGCGGCGGATAACCGCTACGTGGAACCCGCATAAATTCATTGACTTGACAGGCTCGGGGGAATAACATCCTCTCAGCAAGCAGGTTTTGCAGGTTATCGGTTCCACTGGGGGAGCGAAGATTTCGCCCATGAGTATTTTCACGTCCAGCAAAATAGCGTTAAGCGCCTTCACCCTCCTTCTCGCCCAAGCAGCCGCGCCGGCCATGGCGGCCGACAGCTCGTGGCAGGACGGCGGTGAGCCGGCGGCCGCGTCGCTCGGTCAATCCGACTGGGTAACCGAAGGCGGCGCTGCCGCCTCCTCAGAGGCAGCCGGGCAGTCGCAGTGGCTCTCGCTGAGCGCGCCGGCAGGCGGCGTAAGCGCCATGCCCGGGGCCGCCCAGGCGGCTGCCGGGCAATCCGAGTGGATCGGGGCAGTCCACGACCCGGGCTCCGGCCCGGCGGCCGCTCAATCAGCCTGGCAGAGCCCGGGCTCGGCAGGGCGCGGGCAGGCGCGCGTCCAGCGAGCACCGCTCCGGGGCTCGGTGACCGCCTCCGCTGATCCCTACGCCGGTCTGGGCAGCATCCAGGAGACCGAAAGCAGCGCAGGCGACCTCTCCATCGCCGGGGCTGCGCCCGGCGCCGCAGGCGCTGCCGGCGGGGCCCTTGCCCAGGGCCAGACCATGGAGGACATGATCGGCCAGGTGATGATGGTGCCGATGGGTCTGGCGGCAGCCAGCGGCTTTATGGGACAGGGCTTCCACACCTACGGGCCGCGTTGCGGCGGCGGCGGCTTCCGCACCTACGGCCCGGGCGGCGGCGTAATAGGCGGCCAGGTCGGCAACGTGATCAACGCCGAGGCCCGCACCATGACCCGGTATGCCACCTACTATGCCGAGCGGGCCATGTGGCGCTCGATGCTGGGCGGGCTGCGCCGGCGCTGAGCCAGGAAGGATTCCGGCGGAGACGGTCTGGCGGCGCCGGGCCGTCTCCGCCTTTCTGCACACGCTTTGCACACGCCCGGCGTACAGTTGAATCAGGTTATCGACGGGCACAGCCGGTGCGACGGGACCCATGATAGCCAGGGCTTTCGGTATCAATGAGGTATCAGCCATGAGAGCCAAGATGCCCCCGGGGCAGGCCGTGCCCCCGGCAGCCCAGTACATGTGCGGGGCGTGCGACGCGCAGTTCTACTTCGACAAGCCCTCGAAGCTGGTCTGCCCTAACTGCGGCACAATCAATCAGACCCTGATCGTTCCCCTCTACGTGGAGGATGATCCGCTGGAGGATCAGATGTACACTGACGACGATTGGGGGCAGGGCGACTGAGCGCCTGGCGCCAGCAGCTCCTGCCCAGCGCTCCGGGTGCGGGGAGATGACGATGCAAGCCACATCTAAAACGGTCAACCGGACCGAGATCACGGTGGTGCGCGGGGACATCACCAGGCAGGAGGTGGAGGCGATCGTCAACGCCGCCAACTCGAGCCTCATGGGCGGCGGCGGTGTCGACGGGGCGATCCACCGGGCGGGCGGGCCGGCCATCCTTTCCGAATGCCAGGAGATAAGAGCGCGGCAGGGCGGCTGCCCGGCAGGAGAAGCTGTCATCACCGGCGGTGGCAACCTGCCGGCCGGGCACGTGATCCACACGGTCGGGCCGGTCTGGCACGGCGGCGGCAGCGGAGAGCCGGATGTTTTGGCCAGCGCCTACCGGAGAAGCCTGGAGCTGGCCGCGGCCAACCGGATTACGACCATAGCCTTTCCCTCAATCAGCACCGGCGCCTACGGCTATCCGGTGGACGAGGCGGCAGCCGTGGCTTTGTCCGTGGTCAAAAGCTTCTGCCAGGAAGAGCCGGCCATAAGCGAGATCCGCTTCGTGCTCTTCGACGATCGCACCTACGAGGCCTACCGGCAGGCGCTCGCCTCCGCTTAGCTGCCGGTCTACACGCCTTCCGGCACGTAGCCGATCAGCTTGCACAGCTGCCTTGTGTACATGCCCTTGACGGCCTGGCCGCGGATCTCGGTGTTGTTGCGGAACATGTTTCTCTGCACCGACGGCTTCAAGCTCTGGAACCAGTCGGACAGCGATTGCTTCTGCTGCTCGCTCACCTTGCCCCGGTAGGGCGTCACGGAAGCCAGCGGGTCTTCGCCGGCCGGAGCCTGGCTGCCGGCGCCGTCCGCGCCCGGCGCCGGAGCGACCGTCGAGGTGACCTCGGGCGCCGGGCCTGCCTGGGCAGCCGGCTCTGCGGGAACCGGCGCCACCTCCGGCGCGGGGACTGCCTGGGCAGCAGGCTCTGCGGGAACCGGCGCCATCTCCGGCGCCGGGCCTGCCTGGGCAGCCGGCTCTGCGGGAACCGGCGCCACCTCCGGCGCCGGGACTGCCTGGACAGCCCGCTCGGCGGATGCCCCGGGCGCCGCCTGCCGCGGGTTGCCGCCACGATCGTTGTTGCCGAACTTCCTGGCCGGGCGGTACAGCCCCGCATCCATGTCCCTGAGCAGCTGCTCGATCCACTGCTCGCCGCCGGCCGCCGGCGCCAGACGCTGGGCGGCCTGGAAGACGCCGTCGGCGTTGCCGTCGCGCAGGAACTGCAGTAGGTAGCGCACCGGCTCGATGCTGGTGGCGTTGGGCAGCACCCCGGCCAGAAGCTGCCTGTTCCTGGCGCCCAGCTCGTCGGTGGGGTCGAATGCGCCTTCCCGCGTCCGGTAACCTATCGAGTAGAGAACCTTGTCCAGCGAGAGCGGGTCATAGGAGCCCAGCTCGATCAGCTTGGCTCCAGCGGCCCCGGCCAGCTCGGGGGCCTTGTCGACCGCATCGACGGCCGAGGTCAAAAGCCTGGCCCGGCGCGGGAACTCGTCCATCTGCTTGGCCAGGTCGGCGCCGCGCTGCCCGTTCTGCTTCTGCCTCCTTATCCGGGACTGAATCTGGGCCCGCTCCTTGTCGTCGCGCGCCCGCTCCAGGTCCCGCTGCAGGCGCTCGAGGCTCGCCTGGTCGCGCCTGGCCTGCAGCTGCTCGCTGGTGCGCACGGCGTCGGCAGCCCACTCGGGCGGCTCGCCCGAGGACTGCGGCTTGCCGAGAAAGCGCTGCACCACCTCCGGCGGCAGGCTGGATGCGCCGGGCTTGCGCATGAGCATGAACACATCCGGCAGCACGCTGCGGGCCTCGGACAGCCAGAGCTGGAAGTTCTCCGGGGAAAGCGCGTTGAGGTCACCCTCGTTGGCCAGCACCCGGACCGTCATCGCCCGCGTGGCCGCCTGCTCGGCGGTAAGCCCGCGCGCGAACTCATCGGCGCTTATCATCCCCCGCGGGTTTTCGGCGCTGGGCGGCGTGTAGCCGGGCGTCTCGCCGGGCGCCCCGGGCAGCCGGGGGTCCGTCCCCTCAGCCCGCAAATCCGCGGCCCCGCCGGGGGCGGCCGAGCCGGCGGCGCGCGCGGCCGCAAGCATCTCCAGGGTTCCTGCGGGCGCCGGCGACTCACCGGCGGCGCCTGCGTGCGCCTCGACGCCGGGCACCGGGGCGGGCGGCGGCGCTGCCTGCCCCCCATGTGCAGACTGCAGCAGGCGCAGGTCGGAGGCATGGCTGGTGCCCAGATAAGAGTCCAGCGCCTCGACGACGGACAGGCGCGAGCTGCCGCGCGCGTACTCTTCGGCCGCCGGGCGCAGCTCGGGATGTAGCTCCAGCTGGCCGGCTACCGCCTGTCTGCCGCGAGCGGCCAGCGAGGGAATCTCGAGATACCGGAAGTAATTGTCGAGCTCATACCACGAGTTGGCCTGCTCCCTGGTAGCCACGTATACTCGCGGGCTGGGCACCTTGTAGGCCTCCTGGGCCGCGTAAACGAGCGGCTCGCTGTCCAGCGAACGCGCGTAGTTGATGACCGTGTCCCGGAGCTCGGGGTGCGCTCGCAGGTAGCCCACCAGGTCGGCACGTGCCTGCTCGCCCGACCCGTTGCTCATCACCCGGTCAGCAAGGGCGTGAAAGCCCTGGAAGGCCTCGCTTGCCGCAATCGCCGGATCGAGGGCCACCGGCGCCTTGCCAACCACCCCCCGGGCATCCTGGACCGGGCGCGCGGCCGCTGCGGCCCGCTCGGGGGCCGGCGGCTCGGCGGCGCTCTCCTGGATCACCCGGGCGATGAGGTCCTGGGCGGCGTGGTCGGCCGTGCTCACCAGCTCGGCATGCCCGCCGGCGCCCAGCACGTGATCGAGGTCGGCCCCGGAGTGGGTCAGCGCCGGCCCGTCGCCCTGCATCATCATCACCTGCGGACCCCTGGGCTGCGGTTCGGACGGGCGCCTGGCCGGCATCTCCACCTCGAAGAAGCGGCCGCCGCCCATGCCGGCCAGGGCATAGGCAGGTTGCAGCCGCGGTCCCAGGCTCACCGAATCGGCCAGGTTGAGCACGCCGGCCTTTAACCCGTTCACCCGGTCGACCATCTCCGCGTAAGTGTTGCCCAGACGCTCGCTGGCCGCGGCCCGGAAGCCCGCGTCAGCCTGCAGGCCGCCTATTGAGGCGGCCCCCGCGTCGAGACCGCCCTGAATGAGCATCTGCCTGGCCACCTGCCACGGATCGTATTTGCCGGTCTGGGACTGGCGCATGATCTCCTGCAGGCCGCCGCTGGTCATGCCGAAGGCGCCGCCGGTGGCCATCGTGGACAGCAGCGGGCTTCGCTCCAGGGCGCCGGCCGTCAGCGCCGAGCCGCCCCTGACCAGCCCCTGCGCGGCCATGAACATGCCGGCATTGATAAGCAGGTTCTTGCGGTCGGCAGCCGAGGCCAGCGAGTTCTCCAGCCCGCCCCAGATGCTGCCCGCCTGGGTGTAGGTCTGCCGGGTGGTGGCGGCGTCGACCAGCGTGCTGCCAAAGCCCATGGTCAAGCCCTTGCCGACCACACCCATGCTCGATCGGCCGACCAGATTGAAGACGGCCCGGGTGCCCAAGCCCTTGCCGAAGCCAAGGGCGCCGTCGAGGGCCATCGTGCCCGCCGAGTCGCTGGGGTTCACCGAATCCAGCGTATAGAGCCCGAGCGTGGCCGCCGTGGCCACGCCGCCGGTGGCGAAGAGCGACGCCGTCTTGGCGAAGCCGCCGGCGTAGCGGGTGAAGGTGTCGTGGCTGCCCAGCGCGCCCTGATCCGCTTTCACGGTCGAGTTGATCTCATCCACCATGCGCTGGCGCGCGGCCGCGTCCCCGGAGGCGAACGTCTTTTGCGCTTCCTTGTAAAGGTCGCGCAGCGTCTGGTCGGTCGGAACACCGCCGTGAAACTGATCCCATACCCAGCCCAGTCCCCGGCTGAGCAGGCTCTGCGAGCTGTCGTGGCTGCCGTGCAGTCGGATCTCCATCTGCAGCTTCTGGAGGGCGGCTGCGTCCGGCGCGTTTGTTTGCGGATTAGTCGAGATATCGGCCATCTTTGCCCGCTTGTCTGGATGCTGCCGAAACTTTAAAAGATGGGGGGACCGCCAACAATGGGGATCATCCCCCGGGGCATGGTGATCTCCGCAAGCGGAACCGTGGCGCCGCGGCACCGGCGGCTGCGCTATGATTGAACCTCGTGGATGAGGGCAAGAGCTTCGTTGTCACGGGCGGCTCCGGCTTTTTCGGGTCGCAGCTGCTGGCGCACCTGGCCGGGCGCGGCCACCGGCTGCTGTCCATCGACTGCCTGCCCGACGATAAGGAGAGCCGCCCGTATGCCTTCAGGCAGCTCGACATCGCCGACCGGGTCTCCTTGCGAGAGGCGATCGCCGGCTTCGGGCCTGTAGACGGCATCTTTCACGTGGCCGCCGTGCTCGCCCACGACAAGCGCAATTTTCATCGCCTGTGGCGGTCGAACGTGGACGGCACCCGCAACGTCATGGAGACGGCGAGCGAGCTGGGCATCCGCAAGGTCGTCTTCACGTCCAGCAACTGCGTGTTTGCCACCACCTATGATACCGCGGTCGACGAGTCGACGCCGGTGTCGCCCATCGAGGAGTACGGGCGCACGAAGGTGGCCGGCGAGGAGATCGTCGGCGGCTACGCGGGCAGCGTGCAGGGGGTCTCCATCCGCTGCCCGACAATCGTAGGGGCCGGCCGCCTGGGCTTGCTCACCATCCTCTTCGATTTCGTGCGCGAGGGGCGGCGCATGTATCTGGTCGGGGGCGGGCACAACCGCTACTCGTTCATCCACGCAGGCGACCTCGCCGCCGCCTGCCTGGCGGCCATGGGCTCGGACAACTGCGGGATCTATCACGTCGGCTCCGACGGCGTCCCGACGCTCGAGCAGCTCTATGCGGACCTTTATCACTTCGCGGGAAAAACGCCCCGCTTCGTCCACCTGCCGGCAGGCCCGACCGCGCTGGCCATGAAGGTGGTTTACGACCTGGGGCTATCGCCGCTCGGGCCCTATCATTACCGGATGCTGGCCGCCAATTTTGTCTTCGACAACGGCAAGTTGAAACGCGATCTCGGCTGGGCGCCGACCAAGACCAACTCGCAGATGCTCTGCGAGGCCTACAAGTACTATGTGGACCACAGGCAGGAGCTGTTGCAAGGAACAACGCTTTCGCCCCACCGCAGGCCGGCCGGGGCGGGCATCATCAACCTCCTGCGCCTGATCTCCTAGGACCGTTACGCCCGGGCCCTGACTTCCTCGTCCTCGCCAGCGGTCGCTGTCCGCCCATTACCGGTGAGCGCCGAGGCCAAGCGATCGGTGTCCCCGCCGGTGGACGCTGTCGTCTCCACGGTAGCGGTTTGCGTCACCGTGGATTCGCCGGTATCGACCTTAACCCTGGTGTCATTGCCGACCGTCGATTCGACATGCCTGTCGCGCAGCTCGCTGGACGGCTGCGTCTCGCTGGTGGTCTCCCGGGTCGTGCTCGTACCGGCGGTTGCCTCTGTCCCCGGACCGACAACCTCGGCGTCCTGCCCCGGCTTGCCGGTGATCGCCTCCGGCAGCGGCTCGCCCTTCCCGTCGGCCTTTTGAAATATGGCCAGCTTCTCCGAGCGCGGCACCGCGTTCACCTCTTTCTGCGCGTTCGCCACCCCCTCGCCGCCTGCCAGCGGCATTACCTCGGAGCTGGCGTCATTCCTGCGCAGGGCGCCCTTCTCGGTTGCGGACATCCTTTCGAACCTCTCTCAAAGAACCTCTTTTCCAGTAAAGCGCCGGCTCGCTAATCAGGCAACCAGTCGCCGTTGCGACAGGGCTCTCTGGCAAGAAACTCCCGCGTTGAAACCAGAGCCTTATTTTAGGCAAGAAACCGGCCGTCTGCTCCTTAAATTTCAGCATGCGACTACGTAAGAATACGTAGTGTCAAAGCAGCCCGGGGTCAATACGCCAGCCGAACTTGTACTTCACTATCCCGCGCAGGAAAGCCTTTCCGGACCGCCACTTGTTCAAGGTCACCTCTCCCACCCGCTCCTTGTAGGGAATGGCTATCTCCTTGATCTTGTACCCGGCCAGATGCGGGCGGATCACCAGCTCGGCGGGCAGGGCATAGTTGGTCTCCCAGTCGATCGCCTGCAAAACCTCCCGGCGATAAGCACGCATGCCGGTCGTGACATCGGTGGTCGAGAATCCGTAGAGCACGGAGGTCATGGCGGCAAAAAGCCAGTTGCCGAACCAGTTCATGAGCGGCATGTGCTCGGGCCTCAGGCGCCCGAGCAGGCGAGAGCCGCTGACGATGTCGTATCCCTCCTCGATATAGCGCATGAACTCCGGAATCATGCGCATCGGATACGTGTCGTCGCAGTCCGTGGTGATGATCACATCCCCGGTGCCGGCAAGAAGGGCCGTTTTCATGGCAACCCCGTAGCCGCGCGGCTCCTGCCGGATTACCCGCGCGCCCAGGCTCTCGGCAATTTCCGGCGTGCGATCGCTGGAGCTGTCCACCACCACAATCTCGCAGTCACCGCCGGTGGCCTCCAGTATATCCGGGATTACCTTGGCTACCGCCTGCTCCTCGTTGAGGGTGATGGTGACAACCGAGAGTTTCAACTTGGACATAACGCTTGATAGTATATACAGGTTTTGACTGCTGTATCCTCCTTGCGCAGGGCGAGGCCCTCCAGTTATGCGAAAAGTTCTGATTACGGGCATCACCGGCTTCGTCGGCAGCCACATGGCCGACCTTATCCTGGCGCGCGGGGACGCCAGGCTTTATGGGATCAGGCGGTGGAGCAGCCGCATGAGCCTTCTGTCGCACATCAAAGACATCGAGGAGCGCATCGAGTTCTTCACCTGCAACATTCTCGACCCGGTCTCCGTGTTCGAGGTAGTCGAGCGCGTGCGTCCGGACTGGATATTCCATTTTGCGGCCGAGAGCTATGTGGCGCCATCCTGGGACATGCCGCACCTTTACGTCAACACCAACGTCAACGGCACCATCAATTTCCTGGAAGCCCTGCGCAAGCTGAAGCTCGCCGAAACGAGATTCCACGTGGCCGGCTCCGGCGAGGAGTACGGGCTGGTGCACGAGCACGAGCTGCCGATCACGGAGCACAGCGAGCTTCGCCCGGTCAACCCCTACGCGGTGAGCAAGGTGGCGCAGGATCTGATGACCTACGAGCACTTCAAGAGCTACGGGCTGCACGTGGTGCGCACAAGGGCCTTCAATCACGAGGGCCCGCGGCGGGACAAGGTGTTCGCCCTGCCCACCTTCGCCTACCAGATCGCCCGCATTGAAAAGGGGCTGCAGGAGCCGGTGATAAAGGTCGGCACGCTCGATGTCAGGCGAAACTGGACGGACGTGCGCGACATGGTGGAGGCCTACCACCTGGCCGTGGAGAAGTGCCAGCCCGGCGAGCTTTACCTGATCGGCAGCGATCAGGTGCTCACCGTACAGGAATGCCTGGACAGGCTGATCGCCATGTCGACCGCCAGGGACAGTATCCGCGTCGAGCAGGACCCCGCCCGCGTCCGCCCCACAGAGGTGCCGCTTCTGGTCGGGCGCTACGACAAGTTCGTCTCAGCCACCGGCTGGAAGCCGCGCATCGAATTCCAAAAGACGCTGGCAGATACGCTGGAATACTGGCGCTCGGCCGTCACAACATAGGGCGCATGCAATGCGCCCCTACGAGGCCGGATTTACATCTCGCAGGGCGCATGCAATGCGCCCCTACGAGGCCGGATTTACATCTCGCAGGGCGCATGCAATGCGCCCCTACGAGGCCGGATTTACATCTCGCAGGGCGCATGCAATGCGCCTCTACGAGGCCGGATTTACATCTCGCAGGGCGCATGCAATGCGCCATAGGCAAAGCGTCCTGATCAACTCTCAGCAATCCGCTGCTTGAGATACTGCGTGATCAGGTGTCCCAGCGAGACGTGTATGGTCTCCACCTGACCGTAGTTGTAGTTGTCAATGTAGATGGAGTGATGCGAAAGCTCTTTCAGCTTGCCGCCGCTAAAGCCCAGGAAGCTTATCACCCGGGCGCCGCTGGCGCGCGCGTATTCGGCGGCCGCCACCACATTTGGTGAGTTGCCGGAGCAGGATATGGCAATGAACACGTCGCCCGGGCTCATGCAGACCTGGAGCTGCTGCACGAAGACCTGGTCGTAGCTGAAGTCGTTGCCGATGGCGGTCAGCGTGGATATGTTGCCGCAAAGCGACTCGGCCCGCAGCGGCCGCTTTCCGGCCACCATGGTGCCGTGACCGAAGCAGCAGCCGAGGTGGATGGCCGTGGAGGCGCTGCCCCCGTTGCCGGCGATCCAGACCCTGCTGTCCTGGCGGTAGGCTTCCCACAGAGCGTCCACGACCGCCTCCACCTCGGATTCCCGCACGAGGTCGATGCACTCGTGGGCCTCCTTCATGAAAGAGCCGTAGAAGTCCCGGAACGTCTTAAGCGTCGCTGACATAGATGATCTTGCTCCCCTGGGGCTCAAAGCCGAATTCGACCTGCCTCAATTCCGAAAGGGCCTTGCGCACCTTTTCGTGGTTTTGCGGCTCGACGAACAAGAGCAGGAAGCCGCCGCCGCCGGCGCCGAGAATCTTGCCGCCCAGGGCGCCTGCTTCGAGGGCCGTCTCGTAGTACCGGTCGATCACGTCGTTGGTCACGCTCCTGGCCAGCTTGCGCTTGAGCATCCAGCCCTGATGGAGGATGTCCCCGATCGAGACCAGGTGCCGGCCCTTGAGCAGCGTGTCCCGGATCTGCCTGGCCTGCTCGCACATCTCCTTTAGCGCCTGGCGATTCATCTCCGTGTTGGCCTTTTGCTCCTTGAGCACCGAGGCGGCCGGCCTGGTCATGCCGGTGTAGTACATCTGCAGGTGGCGCATGAGCTCATCGCGGGTGGCCGGCGAGACGATAATCGGGTTGCAGAAGACGGTTTCGTCCGGGTTGAACTCGATAAACCGCAGCCCGCCGTAAGCGGCGATGTACTGGTCCTGTTTGCCGATCGGCTCCTTGAGCATGTCGATCTCCATCTGGCAGGCTTCACGGGCCAGCCGCTCCGCCGAGGCGTGCTCGCCCTTGTAAGCGTAGAGCGCGTTCAAGAGGCCGACCATGAAGCTGCTCGACGAGCCGATGCCCGTCTGCGCCGGAATGTCGGCCATGGAGGTGACCTCCAGGCCGTTGACCAGCCCGGTGTGCTTGAGCGCCGTGCGCACCAGCGGGTGCTGCAGCTCGTCAACCGTGTTCACCAGCTCCATCTGCGAGTAGCCCACCCGGAGCGTGTGGTCGAAGCGCTTGTTGACCGTGATGTACATGTACTTGGTAATCGTGAGCGCGGTCACGCAGCCGCCCGATTCCCGGTAGAAATCCGGCAGGTCGGTGCCTCCCCCGGCCAGGCTCACGCGAAAAGGCGTTCTGGAAATAATCACGCAATCACCCTCTCGAAAACCGCCAGCCGCTCGGGCGTCCCTATATCATAGAACCTTGTACCAGACGGAAAGGCCAGCAGGCGACCCTCACGGGCCAGGCGCGGGTAGACGAGCTCCTCCAGGGCAGACGAGCCATGGGCGGGCAGCCAGCCGACCACCTCCCGGGAGAGGATGAGCACGCCCGCGTCCACGAACCGGTGGTCGCCGCCCCGCCCCTTCTCGTAGCTGGCCACCGTGCCGCCGCCGGGCCCGAGCCTGACGTTTCCGACCGCATCGGGGACCGCCTCCAGCGGGGTGACGACCATGAGCCCGGAGGCGCCGGGCAGGCGCCCGGCGTGGAAGGCCCGGTAGGCAGCCTGATATCCGGTGTCCAGATAGGAGTCCCCGTATACCAGGAAGAACTCGGCAGGCAAAAGGTCGCTGGCCAGGCGCAGGGCGCCTCCCGTCCCGCACGGGGCCGGCTCCCGTGAATAGCGGATGGTGAGGTCCAGCGCCCTGCCGGAGCCGAAGTACGCCTCGATCTGCTCGCCCAGGTAGCCTGTAAGCAGGATCACCTCGCTTATGCCGTGCCGCCCGAGCATGACAAGCAGGTGCTCGAGGAAGGGCCTGCCCTTCACAGGCATCAGCGGCTTGGGAGCCCGGGCGGTGAGCTCGCCCAGGCGGGTGCCCAGGCCGCCGGCCAGCACCACGGCTGTCTCAAGTCGTTCTGGCGGCATTCAGGAAAGCCCTCCACGTTTTCGCAAGCCCGGCGCCGATATCCGTGGCCGGCTGCCAGCCGAGCGCCCTCAGGCGCGAGATGTCCGCCCGCTCCTCGTCCGGCTCGCCCGCGCGCAGCCTGGCAGGGTCGGTGACGATCCTGAGCTTGCGGCCTGCAATCTCCTCCAGGAGCCGGACCAGGTCGGCCGGGGAGTAGCTGCGCCCCGAGCCCAGGTTGTAGACGCCAGGGTTCATCTGGGCCGCCTCCTGCGCCAGCACGGTGGTGATCCCGCTTACGATGTCGTCCAGATAGATGAAGTCCCGCTTGCCGGCCGTGTCACCAAGGGTGATACTACCTCCTTCCAGCTGGCGCAGGATGGTCGGGATGAGAAAATCGCCGTTCTGGCCGGGGCCGTAGCCGTTGAAGAGGCGCAGGATGGTGAAGCGTTTGCCGGTGTTCCTGGCGAAGAAGCGCACCATCTCCTCGGCCGCCGCCTTCGCCTGTCCGAGCGGACCTGCCGGCTCGAGCGGCTGGTCCTCCCGGAAAGGAAGCGGCGCCCGCCCGCCGTAAACCTTGCCGCTCGACAACAACACAAAATGGCGCCCGGCGCCCCCGGCAAAAAGATCGAGCATGTTGAGGACGCCGGCGACGTTGACGACCATCGTCTCCAGCGGGTGGCTGGCGATGTAGGAGGCGACCGTGGGCGCGGCCAGGTGAACGACCACCTCGGCGGCCCGAGCCGCCTCGCCGTAGCCGTCCGGACGCAGGATGTCGCCTGCTATGACGGAGCAACCTTCAAGCCGCCCGCCCGTGCGAGCCAGCCCCGATACCGTGTAGCCGGAGCGGACGAGGGCATGAGCCAGGGGACGGCCGATAAAGCCGGTGATTCCCGAGATAAAAGCCTGGGTCATCCCTCCTCCGCTACAATGGCCAGTTAATATTGTAAGGGTTCCGCGGCGCCCGGCCGATGGCAAGGAGCGAGGCAGTGGCAAGAGTAGGGATTCTGGGCGGGGGGCTGGCCGGTCTTTGCCTGTCTTACTTTCTCGGCCCGGACAGCGAGGTTCTGGAGAAGGACAGCACCTGCGGCGGCCTCTGCCGCAGCTACAAGAAGGACGGCTTCACCTACGATCTCGGCGGCCACATAATCTTTTCCAAGGACACGGAGATCCTCGACTTCGAGCTTTCCATGCTGGGCGACCGGGTGGGGCGCTTCTACCGCAACAACTCGATCTGGTTCAAGCGCCGCTTCGTCAAGTACCCGTTCGAGAACGGCCTTGCCGCCCTGGACAAGGAGGACAACTTCTACTGCCTCTACAACTTCCTGGTGAACAAGCCTGGCCCGCAGCGCAACTTCCGCGACTGGATCTACAACACCTTCGGCAAGGGGCTGGCCGAGCTGTATCTTATCCCATACAACACCAAGATCTGGAACACGCCGCCCGAGCAGATGGGCACCGCCTGGGTGGAGCGCATTCCCAAGCCGCCGGTCGAGGACGTGATCAAATCCTCCCTGGGCATCGAGACCGAAGGCTACGTGCACCAGCTGTACTTCTACTACCCGAAGACCGGCGGCTTCGAGACGCTGCCGCGCACCTTCGAGGAGAAGGTGCGGCAGCGCATCGTGCGCAACTTCGCGGTGAGCAAGGTCAGGCGCACAGCGCGGGGGTGGCAGGTATCCGACGGCGGCGACGAGCGCGAGTACGAGCGGATCATCTGCGCCATGCCGATCTTCGACTTCGCCGCCGCGCTGGAGGGGATCCCGCCGGATGTTGAGCAGGCGGTTTCGTCGCTCCGCTACAACTCCTTGATCGTGGTCATGGTCGGCGTGGCGAAGCCGAAGCTCGTGGAGCAGTTCGCGCTCTACGTGCCGCAGCAGGATCTCCCCTTCCACCGCCTGTGCTTCTACGGCTATTTCGGCAACGCCTACGTGCCGGAGGGTGCATCATCGGTGGTGGCGGAGATAACGGCCAACGAGGGCGATGCCGTCTGGTCGATGAGCGACGCCGAGGTGACCCGGCACGTGGTGGACGGGCTGGAGCGGGAGGGATTTCTGGACAGCCGCGACGTGATCGCAACCGACGTGCAGCGGACGAAGTACGCGTACGTGATCTATGACATCGATTACGAGAAGAACCTGGGCATCGTGCACGAATACTTCCGCAGCCAGGGCATCGAGCTGTGCGGCAGATTCGCCGAGTTCAAGTATTACAATTCGGACGCGGTGATCCGGTCGGCCAAGACGGTGGCACAGAGAGTTGCAAACACCTGACAGCGCCTTCCCCGGCGATTCGACGCCATCGTGGCGCGTCTTCCTCACGGCGCTCGCTCTGGCCTGGCTGGCCCTTATCATCAGGATCGCCACCTGCGGTTGGGGCGGCTTGAGCAGCGAGGAGTGCATCTGCGCCAACATCGCCACCGCGCCCACCTGGTCGAGGATGCTCGAGCTCATCAAGCTCGACGGCAACCCGCCTCTCATCTACGTGCTCATCCGCCTGTGGTCGCTCGCCTTCGGCGGCGGGGATCTCTCAGTGCGCTTCTTTGCGGTCCTGGCGGCGGCCGCCGTGGTGCCGGCCGCCTACCTGCTTTTCAGGAAGCAGCTCGGCGAAGGGCTCTCGGTTCAGCTGGCCGTCCTGCTGGCCGCCTGCGCCCCGCTGGTGCGCTTCGGCGACCTGGTGCGCAGCTATGGGCTCCTGCCCTTGATGGCTCTGCTGGTGACCTGCAAGCTGATGGACCTTCTGGATCACCCGCGCAGCCGCCTCAAGCAGGCTCAGTACGCCGTCCTTCTGGCGGCAACGGTCTATCTCCACCACTGGGGGGCGGTGGTGGCAATCGGTCACTGGAGCCTGGTGGCGACCGGCACGCTCCGCCGGTGGTGGCATCCCGCGTCAACAAGGGCCTGGCTCTCGGGCTCGCTTACCGCCTTCATCCTCTATCTTCCCTGGCTGCTGGTCGTGAGCGTCCAGTTGCAGCAAGACGTCAGCCCCTGGATCGCCCGCCCCACCCTCAAGGAGTGCCTCCTCAACACCGCGATCGAGGCGCTGGCCGGCTACCTGGAGAAGCCGACCTGGTTGTTTGATCTGGTCGGGCTCGTGGCCAACATCTGCCTGTGGGGCAGCCTCGTCATCCCGACCGTGCTGCCCGGGCGCCCCGGCGACGAGCCGCCCTTCCGCTTCCGCGCCTGGCAGATCTTCGTGGCGGCGGGACTGGCCGCCGCCACCTTGATAAGCCAGGTGCGACCGATCTGGCGCGACCGTTATCTGCTCGCCTTCACGCCGGCCATGCTCCTTCTCTACGTCGTCTGCGCCTGGCGCCTGAGCGGGCGCTTGCCCGAGCGCGCCCGGTGGCTGATTCCGGCGGCGATCTGGATCGCGATCTGGATCCCGCAGCTGGCCTTTTTCGCCCGGTACCCGGAGTCGGGCGCCTGGGCCCTGGTTGAGCAGATCTCTTACCAATCCGACCCGGCCAGGGACCTGGTCGTCGTCCCCTACGAGACGCTGGCGCCGCAGGTGGATCGTTACGCGGACCCGAAGCTGCGCGTGGTCTCCTTTCCGGACCTGGAGCGCCTGCCGGCGGTGCCCTGGGCCGGGCTCAACAAACGGATTCGTGAAGACGCCAGGATGGAACAGCTTTACGAGATCATGAGCCGGACGCTGGCCGGGCGCGGCAGCGTGTACCTGGTGGAGTTCCTGCACCCGGCAAACCTCAAGCCGCCCTCCGGTGACCTGGCGAAGATGGACTTCCGCGCCGCCGAGATCTTGCGCGCCCAGCAAATCCGTGCCTGGCTGACAGCGCGGGCCGCCGAAGCCGGCAAACCGCTTATCGCACCCGGTCGGGAATACGGGGTCATGGCAAGCCTGTTCAAAAGCCCATCCCCATGAGCAGGCGCCCCGCCCTTGATTACCTGCACTGCGCAAGAGCTGTCCCTGCGCTCTCTGCACCGGCGAACCGGACGCCGGCTCATCCGATTATCCTGTTCATCTCCTGCCAAACCTTCCTGCGATCAGCCTTCGAAAGCAAACCGATCCGCCTGAGCACAAGGCGTTCGTCGAGGGTGAAAAGCTTGAAGCGAACCACGGAAGGTGCTGGGAGCCCCGCGCTCGCCCAATCCGTCAACGGAACATCGGAAGGCCACGAGCTGTGCTTCGCGCTTGTGATCATTGCCAAAATTACGTGCCCCTGTGCGGCTTGGAAGTCGGCGCTCGACACAATGAGGGCCGGGCGCCGCTTCTGAGTCTGGCGGTTTGTAAAAGGGAACGGAACCACAACAACTGCACCGGCTTCAAAGGCCGCCATAGGCTTTCTCGTCTATTTCAGAGGTCCACTCCTCCAGCGTATCCTCAACAGCCTTGCTGAAGGCCAGATCGAACGCATCGACTCTCCTCAAAACAACTTGACCTTTAACGAACTCGAACGCCACAAGATCTCCCCTCTTCAATCCCAGCTTCTTGCGTATTTCTGCCGGGATAGTTGCCTGGTACTTCTGCGTAAGTTTGGACGCGTACATATGCAGATTTCGTCAAGGCTGGAGGCCCGACGACCGGAAGCCGGCGAGCGGGCTCGATGTAATACTGTAATACTATGTTACCAGTAATACGCCGGATGCCGCCTCGGGACGCAAGATATTTCGCGTTAAACCGGCTCGCGCCCGGCTCGAGCGGCACGCCGCTGAAGTCGACATGCCCCTGCTGGCGCCCGGGCGGGACTGCGGGGTCATGGCAAGCCGGTTCCAAATTAAGGCGGATCAAAGTAACAGCATCGGGTTGCGATCTGCGGGCAGACACCCTGGCCCGCAGGTAGCATCGCACACCCGGTCGCCATCGCCCATAGCCACGCGCCCCAAAGCGCCTGAATGACTTGATACGCTGGCGGGCAAACGGAGCATCGCGCCCGGCGGTGAGAAGATAAACAGCCGCCACAGAGCCGGAGCAGCCCCTCCAGCCCTGAGCTGGCTGCCTGTCCACGGGATGCCGCCTGCGGGGCCTGCCGTCCTGCTAGAATTTGACCCCGGCCGGTTACAGGACCGCCGGAAAGGGTATAAATTGCCAGGAGGCGAGATACTGGAACGTGCCACGCGGAAGCGCGGCCGTTTGTCTTGCCTCGAAGTGGCGGGGCTGGAGCAGATTACAATGAAGTGCAAATATTCGGCTGAAGTTTGCAGGCGAGTTTTCGCGTGCGTAATGGCCCTTAACTTTCTGGTCTGGATGGTCAGCCCGGCAGCCCGGGCGGTCAACCTGGACCTGAGCTCGACTGCGGCGACCATGGCGGCGCCGTCCAGGGTGACCGGCTCGACGGTCGTCAATATCAACGTCGGCGGGCAGAACGTTCAGGTCACCCAGGGCAGCCTTCTGACCCCGGCCGAGCGGGTCGCCGTCTACCAGGTGCTCGCCACCGGTCACCAGGCCATCCAGCTCGGCAACCTCGGCAACGCGGTCGGCGGCAGCCTGACCATCGGCGGCAACTTCAGCCAGCACATCTCCGGCCTGGTCATCCCGCACGGGGTGACGGCAATTTTCAATGCCACCAACGCCGCTTTGAACTTGAGCGGCAACCTGGCCAACTCCGGCACCCTTTACGCCCTGTCCACCAGCCACAGCACAACGACGGCATCAATCAGCGCCGCCGATATAACCAACGCGCGAGGCGCCCTTATATCCACGGTGCTGCCGGCCGGCGGGCTGCCCGGTTTTGCCGGCGCCCTGCCGGATCTCAGCCTTTCGCTCACGGCCGTGCACAACATCATCAACGCCGGCGTCATACGCAGCGCCGGCAGCCTGGCGCTCAACGCCGGCGGCTCGATCGTCAACGCGCTGCCGGCAGGCGCCGCCGGCCCGCCGCCGGTCATGGAGGCCATGAACGCGATCAACATGACGTCCGGCGCCGGAAACATCGTCAACAGCGGCGCAATCAGCGCCGGCACCAATATAAACCTGGCTTCCCAGGCGACCGCCAGCCTGTTGATAAATAACCTGGGCGGCACCCTGCAGGCCGTTAACGGCGCCATAAACGTCCGCGATGCGCTTTTCGCCGGCGGCGCCAGCAGCACACTGTCCGGCGGCGACGTGGCCGCCCGGGAGTTGAACCTCTACTCCGGCAGCGGCACGGCAAGCGTAAACGTGAACAACCTCGATGCCCTGCTCAACGTAACTGCCGGCGAGGCCCACGTGATGACGGCCAGCGGCACGCTGCATCTGGGCAACATGCGCCTGAGCGGCGATCCGACCATCCTCGACAACGGTGGTGATGTGCAGATTACCGGTGACCTCAACTTCTCCGGACAGGACCTGAGCATCGTGGCCAGCCACGACATTCTGGCCGAGAGCGGCGCCGGCGTGATCAGCACCAATGGCGCCACCGCCGGCAACATACTGATGGTGGCCGGAGCTCAGTACACCAACGACAACACCACGGTGACAATCTCACAGGGCTCCAGCACGGGCGGCAAGATAGACCTGGTCACCGGGGCGGCCATTACGCAGCTGTCGGCCACCGGCACGACCAGCGGCGGAAACATCCAGCTTGTCGCCTTTCACGGCAGCGACAGCAGCTCGGGCGCCATCCTCCTGCCCGCCGGCGTCACCGTCGATGCATCGGGCGGCGCCGGCGGCACCAACGGGACGATCAGCATGATAGCCGGCGCCCCGTCCGGTACAGCGATTCAGACGGGGAACCTGAGTACCGCCGGCTCGGGAAGCGGCGGGCAGATAAGCCTGGCCAACGCCACCCCGACCCTGCCCAACGGCAACGTCACCATCGACTTCAACAGCGGCAGAGTGACCGGCGGCAGCTTTGCGCCGGCCACCACCGCTCAGGGCGGCACCATCGTCTTTGCTGAAACCAATGCCAGCCTCACCAGCAACTCGGTCTCGCTGCTCGGCAACAGCAGCGCCAGCAATCTCACGGTCGGCGCCACCACCTTCACAACGAGCGGACAGGTCACCGCCACCGGCAACGTGAGCGTGGCGCCGAACACCGATCAGAACTTCAACGTGGGGGCAAGCGGATCGCTGATTGATGCGGCAAGCATCGCCAACATATCGGCGCCGAACCTGATCATCGGCAAGGCTGCTTTCACCGGCGGCATCACGCTCAGCAGCGACATAACGCTTTCCACCGGCGGCCCGCAGCTGCTGACATTTCAGACCGGCGGCAACTTCACTGCCAATTCGCACGCCCTCAGCCTGGGCAGCAACAATCTTACGATCGACGCCGGCGGCAGCGCCACCACGGGCGCTATCACAGCCGGCACCGTCAACATAACCGCCGGGGCGAACATCACAGCCGGCGGCAGCATCAACGCGACGTCCCTGACGATGACTGCCGGAGGCGCCCTCACGTCCCAGGGGGCGCTGACCACCACCACCGGCGACATCAATCTGACCTCGGCCGGCCAGATGAACATCTCTGGCGCCGTGACTTCCGGCGGGAACCTCGGGCTGCAAACAACCGGCAGCGCAAGCGACATATTAATCGGCAACACCATCAAAGCCTCGGGTACGGTCACCGCCAGCGCCACGCGGGATATCTTCGCGCCCAATCAGATTCAGGCAACGATAAGCGCCAGCGGCACCCCGTGGCAGTTCCTGCTGGGCGCAACCCCTAGCAAGGACGGCTCCCTGCTTTACGTCCCCGACTACAACCTGGGGATAGTGGCCGTGATAAGCACCGCCACCAACCAGCAGGTGGGGACCATCAGCGGCTTTTCCCAGCCCCAGGGAACGGCGCTCAGCCCCGACGGCAGCACGCTCTACGTGGCCAATTTCCAGACCCATTCCGTCTCCGTGGTCAGCCTCTCCGGCACGGGCGGATCGATCCTCTCCAGCGCCACCGTCAGTGGCGGCGCTGAATCGGTAGCCCTGAGCAAAGACGGCTCCCGCCTGTATGTTCTAAGCGACATCAACTCCAGCCCGGGAACCGCCGGTCAGGCTGTATTTACGGTCTACAACGTGAGCAACCCCGCCACCCCCACCCTTGTCACCAGCATCAACCTGGGCACCAACCTGGCGCAAACAGGCGGCGTGGCGGTTAACAGCACGGGCACGCTCGCCTATGTCTCCAATTCCGGCACCCGCAACATTTACGTGATCGACCTCACCACAAACACCGTCAAGTCGATAATCGACCTCTCCCACATCGGCACCGCCCAGCAGCCGCAGAACCCCATGTTCCTGGCCATGGATCCCAACGGCACCCGCCTCTATGTGGCCGAGGCTTTCCTCAATCGCAGCTCCACATTGACCGCCACCGGCAGCATATCCATAATCGACACCGCGGCCAACTCGCCCACGTTCGACCAGCTTCTCAGCAACGTCTCCCTGGGCTCCGGCGGCTTCAACAGCGGGGCCAGGTTCCCGCAGGGCATTGCCGTCAGCGCCACCAATCTGGAGGTGTTCGCGCAGGAAACCTATGATTCCGTGATGTCGAGCATGAGCACGACGTCGTCGGCTGTGACCAACATCGCCACCGGACAGGGTCCCGACGGCTTCGGCTCGTCCGCCTTCTCGACTATCATCAGCTTGCAGGGGGTTCCCACCCAGGCAACCTACACCTCCAACACCATCAACCTGTCCGGACCCCAGAACACCATCTCCGTGGTGGTAAAGCCGACGATCGAGTCAACCAGCATATCGCTCACGGCGGGCCGCAACATCAACGTCAACTACGACGCCTCCGGCGGCACAATCTCCGCCCAGGCCACCAGCGGCAACGTCTTCCTCGGCAACGTCGGGACGACAGCCAGCAGCGTCGGGGCATCTTCTGCCAGCACGACGAGCGGCATCTTTCAAATCGGCTCGCTCGGGTCTCTCACCACGACCGGCGCCGTAAAGGGGAATACGGTGCAGCTGGAGACCACCGCCAATAATGGCGCCATCGCCCTGGGCGGCGACGTCGGGGTTGCCGGCGGAACGGTGAAGCTCATCGCCAACGGCTCCGGCAACATCACCCAGAGCGCCGGCAGCATCCTCGGCAGCACGGCAACCCTCATCAGCGGCAGCGGCAATCTGGGCACCGGTACGGGCACCGGCAATGCCCTGTCCGTCTCGGCATCGCAGGTTTCCACCCTGACCTCAGGCAACGTCTTTCTCACCAGCCCCGGTGCAATAACGGTCGCCGCATCGACCGCCGGCGGCACGTTCAATCTCAACAGCGGCGGCGCCATCTCGGCGTCCGGCACGATAACCGCCGGCAACGTGGTGCTCCAGGCGGCAGGGGACATCGGCGGGTCCTCCAGCGGATCGGCGGCTCAGCTTATGACAGGCACGCTGGCGGCCAACACCTCGTCCGGCTCCGTGGTCGTCACCAACGGCAGCGCTCTCACCCTTGCGTCCTCGGGCGCCCCCGGCAATTTCAATCTTACGGCAGCCGGCGGATTGACCGTCAGCGGGGCACTCACCGCCGGACAGCTGACGCTGGCTACGACCGGCTCAGGCAGCGTGGAACTGGACGCTGCCGTGCAGGGCACCAACTCGGTGTCGATCACCACCGCCGGCAGCGGCGGCTTCATTATCTCCTCCAGCAACACGCTTTCCTCTACAGGGACCATCTCCATCACGGCCGCCAGCCTGCAGATAAACGGTTCCATTAATGCGGGAGCAACCGGCTCCGTGCAGCTGATCCCGAACGCCAACGGCACGAGAATCGACGTCGGCGGCTCCGGCGCCGGCTCCACATTTGTGATAAGCTCCAGCGCGCTCGCCAGCATAACAGCCAGCGAGCTGATTGTGGGATCAACCACCGCCAGCGGTGGCATCCAGCTGGCCGGCGCGCTGGATGTCAGCGCCACCTCGGGTCCGGGGGTTTACGATCTGACGTTCGAGAACACGGGCGCCTTCAATGCCGGCAGCAATGCAATTACGTTGGGCAACAGGAACCTGACGCTTGCCGCCGGCAGCACGATCCTGGGGCAGGTAACGGGCGGCACGGGCACGATCACCTTGCAGACGGACAGCCTCACCCTCAACAGCACGATAAGCGCCTCCGGCGGGACGGTGAAGGTGGGCGCCCTGACCGCCGTCCCGATCGCCGTCGGCACGGCGGCCGCCGGGTCGCTGTCCGTCACCAGCGCCATGTTGTCCAGCATCACCGCCGGCACGCTCCAGATAGGGCTCCACACCAATACGGGCGGAATCACCGTCAACAGCGACGTGAACCTGTCCGCCTTCACCAATGCCGTCTTCAAGAACGCGGGAGACATTGTGCTCGGGGGCAATATCACGGACTCGACCGGCAACCTGACGATTACGGCGAGCGGCACCGGCAAAATAAGCGACCCGAACGGCAGCAAGACGCTGACCGCCTCGACAATCTCTCTGGCGAGCGACCAGGGCAACATCGGCGACTCCCAGGCAATGATTCAGATCAACGCGCCGTCCCTTACCGTTCAAAGCACATCCGGCAGCGCCTTCATCCAGGACGCGGCAAACCTCAACCTGGGCGCCTCATCGGTGGGTGGTGCCCTGAACCTGGTCGTGAACGTCGCAAGCGGATCTTTCACGGACAGCGCTGCCGTGACAGCAGGCAGCATGTCGGTTACCGCGGACTCGATTGCGATCTCCTCTTCCGCCAGCATCACGACTACCGGCACCACCACTTTTGCGCCGTTTACCGACGCGCCGATTTCCATTGGCACGGGATTGTTTGTCGATGGATCCAGCATCGCCAGGGTGACCGCTCCACAGCTCATCGTCGGCGGCAGCGCTCTGACGCACACGATTGCTATCAGCAGCAACATCGACCTGACGGGCAGCAACCTCCAGCAACTGACCTTTCAAACAGCGGGTGACTACAACGGCGGCGGCGGGACGGTGAGCATTACGCTGGGGTCGACCAACCTGTTCATCAATGCCGGCGGAAACGTCACCGCCGGGACGATCAACGGCGACGGCAGAACGATCACCATCTCCGGCAACGCCGTCACCACGGACCAGGCGATCGCCGACAATAACGGCACCTTGAGCCTGGCAGCGGACTCCTCCTTCACCTTCACTGTGGTGCCGGCGACCGCTGGAGGCACCGTGCAGCTTTCCGCAAGAACCGACACCAATCCAATTTACGTGGGTGGCACCTCCGCCCCCGCCGGGGTGCTGATCGACAACGCCAAGCTCAGCACCTTTACCGCCTCCACCCTGACCATAGGGAGCGCCACCAATTCCGGCGGCATCGTTATCAATGCCAATCTCGACCTGTCGGGATCTCAGGTCGGCACCTACGTATTCGAGAACACCGGCGCGTTTTCCACAACCTCCTCCAGCCAGCCCCATACCTTGACACTGGGGGCCAATAACCTGACGATTCAGGCTGCCAGCGTCGACCTGAGCGGAAACATCAGCGGCGGCTCGACGATCGCAATCAAGACCAACTCTCTTACGCTTGAGACCGGGGTGCAGATTAATTCGCCCGGCAGCTCGGTGTCCATAGACAGCCTGGTTCCCATGCCGATCGTGATTGGCGGCCCTGGCGCCGGCGGCACGCTGGTCCTGGGTAGCGCGATCCTCAACAATATTACGACCGGCACCCTGACCATAGGCAGCACGGCGAATACCGGCGGCATGACCGTCAGCCTCTCGACGACAAGTGCACTGCCGTACAACCTGGTCCTGAACAACGGCGGCAATTTCAGCCAGACCAGCGGATCGCTCAATATCGGCGCCAGGAGCCTGACAATTGACGCGCTCGGCACGGTCAGCACGGGAATCATCATTGGCTCCTCGGGATCAGGCCTCACCATATCCGGTGCGGGCATCTCATTGACAGGCAACATTCTGGCAAGCACGGCGCAGCTAACGGCGACCGGCTCAGGAACCATTTCAGAGGCTGCGGGCAAGCTGCTGAGCGCGGGCACCACCACTCTTGCGAGCGCCACGGGCAACATCGGCAGCGCGGACACAGCCTTGAGCCTCGATGTCAACCAGCTTGGCATATCCACAACGGGGAGCGCGGCTTCCGTATTTATCTCCAACGACAAAGCCTTGACCCTCGGCCAGACCAGCGTGCCCGGCAGCCTGACCGTCTCGGCCGCCGGCAACCTCACCGCCGGGTCGGCGACCAACACCGTCACCGCCGGCACGCTGACGCTGCAGACCACGGGTAGCAATGGCAACGTTCGGGTAAGCGGCACGACGACGGCAACGGCTGCAGCCGGACTGACCATCGCGACCAACGGCAGCGGGGCGTTGATCCTGGACAGCGGGGTCACGCTGTCAGCCACCGGCACCACCGCACCAATCTCCATTTCGGCGGCCAGCCTCAGCTTAAGCGGCAGCATCTCCGCCACCGGCACGGTAACCCTGGCCCCCAACACCTCCAATACCGGCCAGCAGATCTCCGTCGGCGGCGCCAGCGGCCCGGCCGGTTCGTTCGCCATCACCAACGCCGCGCTCGGGGCGATCACCACCACCGGCTTGATTGTCGGCAACTCCGGGCTGACGGGCGGCGTTATCCTCGCCGGCGCCGTGGATGTTTCGGGCAGCGGCGCCGGCGCGTACGATTTGACCTTCAATAACCAGGGCACCTTCAACGGCAACGGTCAAACCATTGCGCTGGGCGACCGCTCGCTGACAATCAATGCCGGCAGCAGCGTGACCACGGGCGGCATTGCCGGCAACAACGCCACGGTATCCGTCACAGGCACGGCCCTCACGCTTGCAGGCTCCATCAACCTGGGCGGGGCTTCCTCGACGGCAACCCTCACGACCGTGACCGGCGGCACCGGCAACATCAGCGATTCGGGAACTATTACCGTAGCTGCAGGCAGCCTGATCCAGATGACGACGACCGCCGGCGGCCAGCTTAATTTCGCCAGCCCCGATACGCTTACGGTGGGAGCCGGCGGGACAATCCACCTGGTCACAAACAACCTGTCCCTGGTCAACACAACGATCAATGCCACCGCAACCGGCACGGTAAAAATCGAGAACGCCAGCGCTTCACCAATCCAGGTCGGCGGCACCGCGGCGACGGGTGCCCTTACGGTAAGCAGCACCACGCTGAACAACATCACGGCCGGTACGCTCATCGTCGGCACAACCTCGCTGGGAGGCGGCATTACACTGGGAGCCGATCTGAACGTCTCCGGCAGCGGCGCGGGAGCATACAATCTTATTTTCAATAACAGTTCCGCGATAAACACCGGCGCCCATGCCATTACGCTTGGCGCCAGCGCGCTCACCATCAACACGGCAGGCTCCGTTACAAGCGGGGCCGTCGCGGGCTCGGGTACGCTTACCATTTCCGGCAGCAGCATACTGCTCAACAACAACATCACCGTCGGGCAGGCAAACCTCACGGCATCCGGTTCCGGAACAATCACGGAAGCAAGCGGCAAGTCGCTTACCGCATCCTCAGTGGCGCTCACGTCCGGCACCGGCAACATCGGCACCCAGTCGACGCCGTTCAGCTTGAACGCCGGCAGCCTGACGGTCAACAGCTCCGCCAGTGCTTTTGTGGCCAATGGATCCGCTTTGACACTGGCGGCGTCAGCCGTCACCGGCACCCTGAATGTGTCAGCCGCCGGCAATCTCACCGTCTCCGCCGGCACCAATTCGGTGAGCGCCGCCAATCTCGTGCTGGCGACAACGGCCGGCGGCGGCAACGTGGAGATCAGCTCCAGCGCCAGCGGCTCGCAGAGCGTGACCGTCACCACCAATGGTGCCGGTGCACTGATCATCGACAGCGGCGCCAGCCTGGGCTCGAGCACGGCTGCGTCGGTGTCTGTAACGTCCGCCAGCCTGAGCCTGAGCGGAACCATTGAGAGCGGCGGATCCGTCACCCTTGCCCCAAATTCGAATGTGCAGATTGCCGTAGGCGGCCTCGGCCCGAACCCGGGCACGTTCCGAATCGATGACGTCAGCCTCTCGAAAGTCATCGCTCCCCAACTGATTGTGGGAACGCCGACCAATACCGGCGGGATCCTGATCGCCGAAGCGCTCGATGTTTCCGGGGCCGGGGTGGGAACCTACAACCTGATATTTCAGAACGGAGGCGTGTTTCAGGGCAACGGCCAGACGATTAACCTGGGTTCGCAGACCTTGACCATTTCAACCACAAACGACGTTCACACCCCTGTAATATCCGGCGGCAACACAACCGTAACCATCTCCGGGGGCGGTGTGGATGTTGCCGGTGCGATTGATCTGACCGGAACAACATCCAGCCTGTCGATCGGCACGGTCTCGGGAGGCACCGGCAGTCTCAGCGGGATCTCGACCAGCGGCTCCCTGGCAGCCAACACTATCGCGCTGAGCACCGGCGCCGGCACGAACGCACCAATCAGTCTCGGAGGCGACATCGGCAGCAGTAGCAGCACTGTGACCATCAACGCCAACGGCAGCGGCACCATCACGCAGTCCGGCGGCGTGGTGACTGCCTCCGGCTTGACGCTCACAAGTGGCAGCGGCGCCATCGGCAACGGCGCCACCCAGGCAATCGCGGTGACCACGACAAATCTGTCGGTCAACACCGCCGGCAGCGCTTTCCTGCACTCCGAAGGCTCGGTCACCCTAGGCGCTTCCTCGGTCGGCGGCACCTACCAGCTTCTCAGCGACTCCTCTATTTCCGGCAATGGCACCATAAAGGCGGGCGCGGTGATTTTTTCGGCCACCAGCGGCAATGTCGGCCAATCTCCGACATCACCGCTTCTGCTCTCGACGCCGGCAATTACGGCTAATTCCCAGACCGCCTCGGTCTTTCTCAGCGACGCCACCGGAGCCACTCTACGATCCGCAACCGGTCCGGTGGCGAACGGCGCCCTCGGCACTTTCAGCGTAGTTACGGCCGGGCTGCTGACCGTGTCCGACAGCATTAACGCAGGTACGCTGCAGCTGTCGACCGCGGGCAACGGCTCAATCAACGTCGCGGCGTCCCTGAACACCAGCGGGTCGGGGTCGACGACCCTGAGCGCGGCCGGCACCGGATCAATCAGCCTGTCCGGGAATATTGTTGTTGGCAGCATCAACTCGGCAACATCGCTTACCACGGCGGGCACAGGCAGCATCACGCAGACGGGCGGCGCGGTCATCTCCGGAGTGAGCTTGGGGCTGGCCACGGGCGGCGGGAACATCGGCTCGCCGCTCAACGCCATCCAAACGACACTGACGACCGCCGGGAACCTGACCATAGCCGCCGGCGGCTCCGGGAGCGCCTTCGTCAGCAGTACCGGCTCTATCAGCCTCGGCGCCTCCCACGCCGGCAACACCTTGAAAGTGACGGATTCCGGCACCAGCGCCTTGCTGGCGGTGACCGGCGCAATCACCGCGCCCAACATCACCCTGCAATCCCTGGCCGGCACGAACGGAATCAGTTTGAATAGCACCGTGGGCAGTGCCTCGAGCAACACCACAATCATCGCCAACAGCGGCAACATAACCAATGTCAGTGGATCCGTACTGGGAGCGGCCGTCACCTTGACGAGCGTCTCCGGCAGCATCGGCGCCGCCACCAGCCCGGCAACCGCCATCGCTACCCAGACCGGCAGGCTCAGCATAAACACCGGAGCCGGCAGCGCGTTCGTGAGCAACACCGGGGCGGTGACAGTAAGCGGTTCTGCCGCCTCGGTCTTCTCGCTGACCAACAACGGCAGCATAACCACGGCCGCAAACATTCCTGCCGCCGACGTCCGCCTGCTTACGAACCTGCCTGCAGGTGGAACGGGAAGCAGTATATTCATGAACAACAGCCTGGGCACAAGCAACGGCTCCGTTACCTTGCGGGCAAGCGGCACGGGCGCAATTGTCGAGGCGCCGACCGCCAACTTCCTGGCCAGTACCGTGACCCTCAACAGCACAAGCGGCAGCATCGGCAGCTCCACAGCGCCGATCCGCCTGGTTTCCGGCTCGGTGACGGTAAACACCACAGGGCCCGTCTTCCTTTCCGCCAGCGGTATGCTGACCGTAACCACGACCGGCACCAGCCTTCAGGTCGGCGGTATAAGCGCGCCAAGCGTCACTATCCTCCTGACCGGCACCACCAGTGCCACCATGGCCCCCGGCGGCGTGATAACGACGCCGGCCCTCACGCTCAACGGCGCCGCCGGCGCCTTTGGAACCAACACGACACCGCTCAAGACATCGGCTGCCAGCCTGAGCGCCACCACAACCAGCAGCAATGTCTTTGTGAGCACCACGGGCCCCGTGGCCCTGGGAACCTCAAACGTGGGGGGCACGCTGTCGGTTCAGGCGGCGGGCACAATCTCGCCTGCCACAGCCAGCACCGAGATCACCGCCGGCAGCCTCACCCTCAAAACCAGCAGCGGCAGCATAGGAGCGCAGGCGAGCGCGCCGCTCACCGTGAGCACCGGTTCCCTGACGGCCAGCGCCTCCAGCATCTTCGTCACCAGCCCGACCGCGCTGGCCATCGGAGCGTCGGCGGCCTCGGCAATGTTCCAGGCCAGCGCCCCCTCGATCACCGTCACCGGCAGCATCACAGCCCCGACGCTGGCGCTGACGGCCACCGGCGCCGGTGGCATGAGCGTTCAAGCGGTCGTCGGCACAGGCACCGGCAACACAACGCTCAGCGCGACCGGCGGCGGCAACATCGTCACGACCGCCCAGGGCCTGGTCGCCGGCTCCACGGTCAATTTGAGTACGTCCGGCGGCGCGATCGGCTCCGGCGCCGGACTGCAGACGCGCGCTGCCACGGTCAATCTGGTTGACACCAGCGCCAGTCCGACCGATGCGAACATCTCGAACACCGGCGCTCTCAACTTGAGCAGTGCCTCGACGTGGCGGATTCTCAACGTGACGGCATCCGGGCAGCTCACGGTCAAATCGGCGCTCAACGCCAATCAGATCACTCTTGAGACCACCGGCAACTCCAACGTTGTCCTTACCGCCACGCCCAACGTCGCAAGCGGCACCCTGAATCCCTCCCTGCTTATCAGTGCCGGCGGGACAGGGACGATAACCGAAGGCTCGGGCGTGATCCTGGGCGGCGCTGGCGTCCTCACCACGCTGCAAAGCGCCAGCGGCAACCTGGGTAGCGCGACAGCGCCCATCCGCGTGGGCGGCGGTACCGGCGCCCAAATTGACGTCACCACCGGCGGAAAAGGCAACGCCTTTGTCTCTGCCGCCAGCGGAAGCCTCGCCATCGGCAACTCTTCGGCTGCCACACTTCAGATAACGACCAACGGAAGTATTTCGATCGCCGGCACCGTGGGCAGCAGCACGGGAACCACGATCATCACCGCCGGCGGGAGCAACGCGATTACTGAAGGTGCCGGCGGCGTCGTGCAGGGCTCCAGGGTGACCCTGACCAGCGGCAGCGTCAGCACAACCGGGGGAACAGGCGGGAGCATAGGGGCCAGCGATGCGCCGATTTCGGTCAACGCCAGCAGCCTGACGGTCGGCACCGGGGGCGCCAGCGCCAACATCTTTATTAACAGCACCAACACCAACGGGTTGACCCTCAACAACTCCTTCGCCGGCGCGGGGTTCGCGGGCACGGGGACTTTCTCATTGACCTCCGCCGGCACCATCTCCCTCAACGGCAACATCGTCGCCGGCAGCGTCACCCTCAGCACGGCGAGCACACCCAGCTCCGGCATCCAACTGGGCGCGGCCCTCATTGTCGCCAACACGGGCAACATCAACATCCTGTCCGGGACCAACGGCAGCATAAGTCAGACCACCTCCGGGCAGCTAATCACACTCGGCAACGGCGGCACGGTCGTGCTGAACGGCGCAGGCGGTGATATCGGCAGCAGCACATCGCCGGTCAGCACCAGCACTTCCTTTCTGTCAGTGAGCACGTCCGGCCTGGGCAGCGCCTTCGTCGCCAACAGCGCTGCCGGCCCGCTTACAGTGCAAGCCGCCCAGGCCGGGGGGACTCTCAGCATAACTCATACCGGCTCAATAACCTTTGACCCGAACTCCGGCACCTATGGCGACGTCACCGGCACCAACATCATCATCAAGGCCGTCACTGGCAGTGATGGCAGCATCACACTGCCTCGCAACGTCACGGCGGCCGGGGACAACGCCAGCATCACGATCGTCGCCGATGGCAGCGGCGCCATTACGGGCACCGCCACACAGACAGGAACGCTGACGGCCCCGACAGTGACGCTCACGAGCAGCAGCGGAGACATAGGCGGGACGAACCCTCTCCAGACCCAGGCGGGAACACTGATTGTCAATACCGCCGGCACGGGCAGCGTGAACATCCAACAGACCGGTGATGTGACCATCAGCAACTCCGGGGCAGGAAAGAGCTTCACACTGATCGGCAGCGGCGCCGTGCAAGTGGGTAATGTAGCCACCTTCGCCGGAGATCTGACAATCGAGAGCGCGGCAGGACAGCTCTCGGTGCTGCCTGCTTCCGGTGTGTCGGCCAGCGGCGGTAATTTGACGCTGTGGAGCACAGACACCGCAAACGGCTCCATACTCATAGGGGCGGGATCGAACCTCACCGCCTCGGCTGCCAGCCCCAGCGACCCAAGCACCGGCAACGTCTACATTCAGGTGAGCGCAAGCGCACCGCCACCGCCGCAAATCAATCCCACGACGCCTCCTCCCCACGTGGTCGTCGCGGGAACGCAAACGCAGGTGTTTTTCGGCCAAAATAGCATCACTGGCAACTTGCCCAACAATACCGTGACCAGCAACAGTCGCTACGTAATCTTCGACCGCCCCGCCAGCGCGAGCACCCCGATAACCTTGAACGGCAACGTTTTCATAACCGCCAGCTCGGAGCCGCTCCTGACCAGTCTGGACCTGAGCAATCATGCCGTGGCCGTTTTTGTGAAAAGCCTGCCCGGCAACAGCGGCCTCATCGTCGGCGCCACCGGCGGAGCCACCGGCGGCAGCGCGACGTTGTTCCCGAGCGAACTGGCCGGTCGCCTGTCGGCCGTCAACATTCCGGCGTCGGTCAAATTGAATCTGGATGACTTCCAGTCCACCAATCCTATATTTGTGGTAATTAACAGCTCCAGCACCACCAGGCAAATGCTGGTCAACGGGACACTGGCCTTCGGCGTCCAGAGCGCCGCCTCGACCAGCGGCAACATAACGATCCAGACCAATCAGACGCTTCCGGCCCTGCAGGTAGGCGGCACCGGTCGCATCACCAGCACGGACGGGCTGAGCCTTACAGCCAACGGCGGCATCTTGATCAACGGCCCGGTGACGGCGAAGACTCTCACCATTGCCACCAACGGCGGCAGCAACGCCAGCATCCAGCTCGGGGCAAGCGTCGGCCAGCCGGGGGGCACCAGCTCGGCGCCCACGACGACAACGCTTTCCGCGGACGGACTGGGCAACATCACGCAGACGTCCGGCAGCGTGTTCGGTTTCAACGTAAACCTTTCGTCCGGCGGCGGGAACATCGGGACTTCACCGACGAAGCTTCTCAATGTGACGTCGACCAACCTCACGGCAGTCTCGGAGGTGTCCAGTACCGACCCGGGAACCGGCTCCGTGTTCATATCCAACACCAGCCCGACCGGCAGCCCGACATTCCTCGGGCAGTCGCTGTCCGGCAGCACGTTCTGGCTGCAAACCAGCGGCTCGCTCACCACAACGGCACAGGTGGGCGCCGTCGGCACGCAAACCTTCGTGAGCAATCTGGCCCTTATTGCCGGATCGGCGGCGGCAACCGCTGCCAGCATCACGCTGGGGGCCAGCGTCTCGGGCGCCACGGAGGTTGTCCTCGTGGCCCGCGGCACGGGAACAATCAGCCAGACAGGCGGCACTATATTCGGTGGCAGCTTGCTCACCATGTCCTCCGGCACCGGCGACCTCGGGGCGGCGCAGTCGCCCCTGCAGATCAGCGCCGACACGCTTTCGGCGACAACGAAGGGCAATGTATTTGTGCAGGACGCCTTTGCCGGATCATCGGGGACGCTGACAGTCCAGGGCCCGTCGAGCGCCGGCGCCACCTTCAGCGTCAACGCGGCGGTGGCCGGCATCGCTGTTGTCGGAAGCCTGTCAGCGAGCACCATTAACTTGACCGCCGGCGGCAACATCGACACTTCCTCGGGCACGCTTGCCGCGATCAACAGCGTCAGCCTGCAGGCGGAGGGAACCAGCCTGTCAGTCATCGGGCCGATCAATGTCACCGCCGGCAACGGCTCCGTCAACATATCCGCCCCATCCGGTCCGGTGGCGACCAGCGGCGTCGTCAAAGCTACCCAGGTCAGCCTGCAGGCCGGCGGCATTGACAGCACGCTCGATCCCCAGCACCCGTTCGCCATCAACCTGGCTGCGAACATCGGCGGCGCCGGCACAAGCAGCGCCACCACAATCACATCGACGGTCGCCGGCAATATCGTGCAGGCTGCAGGACAGGTGCTCGGCAACACGGTGACCGTGTCGAGCGCGGGCGGCTCCATCGGTCTGGAAAATGGAACCAGCATCGGTGACTACCTGCACGTGACAACGGCCAACCTGACAGCCACCACCAGCGGCACCGGCGGGGTCTTCATCGTCAACACCGGCGCCGTCAACCTGGCTGCGTCGTCGGCGGGCGGCAAGTTCTTTGTCCTGTCCAACAGCGGCATCACCACAAGCGGAGACATCTCCGCCGGCGCCGACGTCCTTCTGCAAGCGGGCGCCTTCACCAACAACGGCGGGCTCACGCTCAACGGCAACATAAGCGGCTCCAACACCGTCAATTTGAAAGCCGCCGGAGCCGGCGCCATCACCCAGGCATCCGGCAAGCAGATAACCATAAGCGGCGCCGGCGGCGGGTCGCTGTTCATAACTGCCGGCTCCGGCGCCGTCGGGACCAACAGCGCGCCCATCACCGCAAATCCGACGACCGTGGCGGCGACTGCCATCGGCAACGTGTTCATAAAGGACACCGCCTCGAGCGCTGTAACCCTGCAAGCCTCGAGCGGCTCCACCTTCCAGCTGCTTTCGGCCGCCCCGCTCACCGTCTCCGGCTCGATTCCCGCCGCGACGGTTACGCTTCAAACCACCAGCGGTGATTCGGGCATCACGCTCGGAACCAACAGCGCCGCCGCGGTGCTCGGCAAGTCCGGGGCGATCGTGACCCTCACGACCAGCGGCGCCGGCGCGATTACGGCTGCAACCGGCGCCTCAGGCGCGATCGCCAAAACTCTCAACCTCGTGAGCGCAACCGGCAACATCGGCACCAGCTCAACCGCCGGCTTCAATTTTCTGGCAGGAACCATATCCACTCAGACCAGCGGCGACGTCTTCCTGAACAGCGAAGGCTCGGCCTCCACGGCAATTGGTTCTTCCACGGCCAATAATTTCAATCTTGCCGCCATCGGCCCGGTGACACAGGCAGCCAGCACGAACGTCCAGGCTCAGAGCCTTGCCATAACAACCACCAGGGGCGATATAGGCACCAGCGCGCAGGCGATTACGACATCAGCCTCCACCGTCTCGTTCAGCGGGGCCGCATCGTCGAATGTCTTCCTCCTCGATACGCAGACAGCGGGCGTCACGGTCTCGTCGACAGCAACAGGCGCCCTCAAGTCGATCCAAATTTCCGGCACCGGCAACATCACGACAAACAGCAACCTGACAGCCAACACAGTGCTGCTGCAGACAACCGCCAACGGCGCGAGCATCACCCTCAACGGCAACCTCGGGATGGCAACGGGCACGACCACCGTTCTCGCCAACGGGTCAGGCAGCATCAGCCAGCAGGCAGGCACCATACTTGGGACCACCATCTCTCTGACCAGCGGATCGGGAAGCATCGGCTCGGCGGCAAGTCCCGTTCAAGTCGGCACCACGAAGCTGTCGGCGCAAACAAGCACCACGGGTGACATCTTCGTTTCGTCGCTCGGACCGCTTACCGTCGCCTCGGCAACCGGGGGCAGCAGCGGCGAGGTGCAGATTGCGTCCTCCGGCGTCCTCTCGGTTGCCGGCCCGGTTGCCGGCGCCAGCATCGTTCTGCAGGCCATCGGCAACAGCAACCTGTCGCTGGCCGGCAACGTCGGCACCGCCTCGACATCGTCGGTCACCCTGCTTGCCGACAATAACGGAAGCATCCTGCAAACCAGCGGCACGGTGACGGGAGCCAACATCACCATGGCCACCGACTTCGGAAACATCGGCACCGCAACAACAGCGATCAAGACCGTGGACAGCGGCACCCTGACGGCGAGGACCGCCAGCCAGCCCGGGATGACAGGCGGAGTTTTTGTCTCGAACACGGGAGCTGTGAGCCTGGTCGGCTCCAGCGCGGGCTCGGCCTTGAACGTGACAAGCTCCGCCGGCCTCACCCTCACCAACGATGCCAGCGACAATCCCGCCGTCTCCGTCGGCAACGGCTCGGCACTGCTTATCGCCCAGTCCGGCAATTTAACTGTCCAGTCCGGCTCCAGCTTAAACATCGTCGGCGGCAACCTGACCCTGCAGGACAACAACACTACCAGCGGCCAGATCCAGATCCAGGCAGGGGCAACGATCAACACCCAGTCGCTGACTCCCGGGCAGGGGGTGGTCACGGTCACGATCGGGCCGCCACCGGCCTCTCCGGTGAGCGGCCACGCACCACCGGGCGTCACGGTGCAAACCGCGCAGGGCGGACAGGTCTTTTTCGGCGCCAACGGGATCAGCGCGGGCACCGGCATCACGGTGTCGGCCACGGCGACGAACGTCATATTCAACGGGGGATCCCGCAGCAACGCCATCCAGTTGGGCAGCAACTCCAGCATCACGGCCGATCCCCCGCAGTCCATGATCGCGTTGCTGCCCGGCAGCGCCGCCCAGGCGCCAGCGACGCTGGCGGCCAAGCCGGCACAGGCCGCCCCGGCCGTCAACGGCTTGTGGCAGCCGACCACAGCCGGCCAGGCCGTGGGTGGCGCGCCAGCTTACACTGCTGCCGCCCCCGGCCCGAACACCATCATTCCGACTACAGCGGCAGTGAGCCTGCCTTCCGCCAGCGCCTCCTGCCAGTCCTGCCCGGCAAGCGCATCTCGACAAGCGCGAGTCGAGGCCGATGGCAACGACCTCATAGACGCCGACGTGTTCGTGGACAGCGCGGACGAGCCGGCACGCCGTGTCTCCGAGCGACAATCAGATCTGCAAGAGATCGCCTACACCGAGCGCGCCGTCCCCGGTGCCACCAGCCTGCTCATGCCGCGGCGAGCGATCGACAAGATGGTAACGGGCGGCGTCCTCCACACGGACAGGGGGGCCGTTGTCTTTGTGGTCGATGACGGCACCACGACCGCGATATTCAATCTGCACGACTGCAACCTGGGCGACGTCACCTTCGCCGCCGGAGACAGACAAGTAACCCTGGCGCCCGGTCAGGCCCTCGTGATCTCCTCCAAACGCGCGGGCTTCGAGAGCCTGAATCCCGTGCGCGCGGCGGCCTACCGCAACGTTCACGAGTGCAGCCTGCCCGGCAGCTTCACCTGCTACCGCGCCGAGTTCGCGCCGCTTTCGCTCATCACCCACGTGATACCGCTGCGCGATCTACTGAGCGACAACTCACCGCAAAAGCGCAGATGCCGCGACACCCTGCTGAAGACGGCGGCCATCCTCAACACGCACATGGCGGGCGGTCCGTACAGGCGGCTTGCTGCCCACTCGCTTTAGATCGGGACGGGGCGCCTGAGCGCGCGTCCCGCCCGCTCAGGCGTCCCGTCCCGCCCGGCCGATATCCGCAATTATCCAGCGCACGGCATCGAGAATGTTGGCGGCCACGTAGTCAGGATCCACCTTCCATTGAAACTCCCCGGACATTACCGCGCGCCCGAAGCCGGTGTTGACCATGACCGCGTTGATGCCGGCGTTGCGGGCCAGCTCGATGTCCGTGCTCTGGTCACCCACCATGTAGGCCCGCGATCGGTCCAGATCTTCCAACTCGGCGAAGGCCCGTTCGATTAGCCCGGTGGCCGGCTTGCGGCACGTGCATTTGATGGCATATTCCGGAACGCTGCCCTGGGCATGGTGCGGGCAGTAATAAAGCGCGTCCAGCCTGGCGCCCTGCTCGGCAAGCAGGCTGGCAAGGCGCTGGTTAAGCGCCCGCACGTGCGACTCAGGATAAAAGCCTCGCGCCGGTCCGGATTGATTGGTGACCAGCACTGCGGCCAGCCCTGCCTTGTTGAGGGCCGTCACCGCCTGCGCCGCTTCCGGCAGGAGGACCAGATCGTTGACATCATATATATAGCCCACCTCGACATTGAGCGTGCCGTCGCGATCCAGAAAGACGACTGGACGGCGGTATGGACGGCGTTGGCAACTGGCTTCGCTCATATCAGGTTCCGGCAGCAGGCGGAGTCTTATCCTGCGCGACGGATGGTACCCGGACGCGCCCTTTCACGACCAACAGCAAAAGCGCGCACAAGGACAATATAGCAGTTGCCTCCGAGACCAGGTAGAAGCCGCCGCACAAGGCTACGGCGTCCTGGGTCAAGCCCCACGCCATGCCGATGAGCAGAAAGCCTATGCTGGCCAGCTTGCTGCTATGACGCTCGACGGCGGGAGCTGCGACGGCGCCGAGGAAGGCAGCCGGCAGCACCGGCAGCAACGCGGACACGAGAAGCCTCAGCATCGGCTGCCCGATAAGCGGCATCGCTTCGTAATTGAAGAAAAAGTCCGCCACCAGGGATATGAAGACCAGGATCCAGGCCACCGCAACAGGCGGCTTCAACGGGCCCGCGAAGATCAGGCCGGCAAGCGCCAGGGCGCCCAGCGCGAAGCCGGCCCCCCAGGTGACCACGTGGCATTGCGAGCCAAAGCTCAGGGCAAACAGACCCATGCAACGGTTGAGCGCGAGCATGATCGAGGCGCCCAAAATGAGCATCGCCACGGATCGCAGATCGAATAACGGGCCCGAGGTCTCCGGTGATTCCGGCGGCGCCGGCCCGTTTTTCTGCAGCGGGGCCGCCTGAATGATCATCACCAGCAAGCAGAGGATCATGCACACAAGATAGGACCGGGGCACGGAGCCGGCAATCAGGAAGGTGAATGGCCAGTCATCAGGGTTGGCGGTTAGCTGCTGGCAATCTTCGGCAAGCTGCCTGGCGTTGCCGAGAGAGCGCTTGGGGAGCACGCCGCGCAGGACCTTTTCGATCTGTCCTTTCCGGGACGGAAAGGAGATCAGGCAGTGCCTGAAAGGCGTCAGCACGGCCGCGTCGATGCTCAGCCGGGCCGCCTTCATATTTCTGGCCAGCCGCATGTCGAGCCAATCCCTCATCGGCTTGCTGGTAACCACCATGGCTCCCGAGGCGGCAAGGTGACGGGCTGCGTCGAAGAAGCTGTCCGACGTATAGAAATAATCATCCGAGCGCAGCGACCCGAAAGGGGAGAAGGAGCCGGGTGACTCCAGGGTGGCGAAGATAATCAGATCGTATTTGCCCCTGCCGAACCGCAGGAATGAACGCGGATCCCCGAGGATTCTGCGCACCCTGGGCGACGAATAAGGGGAGAGCGGGTTGCGCTGACCGAGCTGAAGAAGCCAGGCCCGCGAATCAACGGCGTCGACGTGCCCGGCACCGTGCCGGAGAGCCGAGGCCACCTCGACCCCTGTGCCGGCGCCAAGCACCAGCACGTTGCCCGCTCTGGCGCCGGCCAGGTAGGGAACGTCGTAATAAAGCGGAAACGCTTGCATATAGTCGCCGTAAGCCGAGCGCAGCGACTTGGCGGTCGTGCTGTCCATAGCAAGATCAACGCACGGCTCGTAGAGATCGTGATTGACGTTCACGGCGAAACCCCACTGCCGGCCGGCGGCGAGGAAGGGATAGGTGTTCACCGCACAACCTCCGGCCCAGGCGGTTCTCGAGTAGCGGCCGGGCTGGCCTGCAGCCGGCACCAGAGCCGACGGCAGCCTGGGAAGCTCCAGAGACATGACGGCCGCCAGCGACGCCAGTGCAAGAGCCAGCCGCCGCCAGCTCCTGCCGCACAGCGCCATATAACCGGCAAAGACGATCGCCACAAGCAACGCGGGCGGCCATTGGAGCCTCATAACCAGATCGTAAAAGATCCAGGCGACCGCCGAGCCGAGGAAGAATAGCGCCAGGCCCCAGCCCGGTCGCGCGCGATCAAAGCCGGAGAACGCCAGACATGCCAGCGAGGCGAAGCACCTGATCGTGAGCGTGAACACGGCAAAAAGAAGTGCCATCATCAGAAGCTCGTGGGCAAGCGGGTTGGTAAGGAAATGCGCCGAGAGGTAGTAAGTGGAAGGGTCCCAGAAAGTCCCCAGCTCTCCGATGCCGGTCAAGTGGCAGACTGCCAGCAAGCACAGGATCGCGGTCAAATAGCCGGTCCAGTGCTTTTCCTTGATCCGCAATTTCCCCGTCTTGAGTTCGAGCGCACCCAGACCCAGCCCAAAGAAAACACAGGCCATGAGATAGTGCTGGTAGTAGGCGAGTATCTTTATCTCGCAGGAGAGCAGCCAGATCACGCACAGGTCGACAAGCTGGACGAGGAGAGAGAACAGGAGGAGCTTCTGCCTGGCCCCCAGGGCAATCGGTTCGCTCGTGAATTTCCAGGTCACAACGCCCAGTTGTCTACCCAGGTCTTGGGGAGATCGATGCCGTGCTGCCTGGCCGCAAGCGACCACTGCCCCTGGTGTATCGCCTCGTGCTGGGGGAGGAGGAACAGGTGCTCGAGCACCGAAAGGCGGGTGGTCGGCCACTTGATCTCCTGCTTCAGGGGATCCGCCGTGTATTTGGACAGCGCGTCATAGAGATAGTTGTCCATCTCGCGCAGGTGGTGCGTCAGTTTCTCCAGCGAGGATTCCATGCTCAGATCCATGCGTTTTCTGGAGAAGTCAGCGACGCCGGTCTCCAGCGCCCGCACGTAACATTCCTGAACATCGCCGAGATGCCTTATCTGCTTGCCCAGATTGCCGAACGCGGGGTGCGGCGAATAGGAGAGGCTTTCCTCGTTGAGCACCTTGAGGAAATCATAGGTAAGCGAGCGGGTGAACTGCCAGGTTTTGGCAAATCGCGCCAGCACGGAATTGGGGATCATCTAGGCTGCCTCCCTGGTTTCAGCGGGCCCTATTATAAGGGCAAAAGCCGGGGCGCCGCGCGGCGTGGGCGGCCATCGCCTGCAGGACCTCCGGATGCTCTGTCTTGAGGGCGTCGATCATCCTGTCGGCCAGGCGCACGGAGCCCCCGTAGTCAAGATGCAGGCCGTCCTTGAAAGAGCCGGCGGTGAACTCCGGGTCACCGTAAAAGTCGAGCAGCACCACCCCGTACTGCCGGGAAAGCGCTTGCAGGTAGCCCCGGTAGGCGTCGTTGAGACCGGGCGGCACCAGGGTCATGATCTCGGGGCCGAGCGGCATGTTGACGATCACCAGCTTGATCCCCTTTTCCCGGCAGAGCGCGGCCAGCGCCTCCATATAACGTGCCTCCAGGGCGCGCGTCGCCTCGCTGCCCTGCCTGTAGATAAGCTCCTGCATGCCGAAGTAGTATTCCCTGAGGAACTCCGGGTGCGCGCGCTTCACCTGCTCGGCAAACTTCTCCTGCTTGCGCGGCACCCACTCTTCGCTCAGATAGCCGTGGCGCTGCGAGCGCCAGAGGTGATCGGCGCCGAGCCGGAAGAACGGCTGATCCAGCGGCAGGTTCTCCAGCATGTTTTTCGCCGCGGCGCTGAGCACGTTCTTGAAGTCCGTGCGGTCCCGATAAAGGTACCAGAAGTGGCACAAGATGAGCTCGCGCCTGGCCTCATACCCGCTCAGAACCCTGAGGACATCCCATTTGATCGGCACGTAAGGGGCGATGCTGGCGAAGCTTTCGCAGCTCCACTCGCGGGCGAAGAGATCATGGATGAAATCCCGCAGCGCCGTGCCGTAAACAATCACCCTGGGATAGTCGCGCCCGCCGGTGGCGGCGGTGGCAATCAGATAGCCCTCGGAGATCATCTGCAGCCCGGAGCAAAGGTTGACACAGGTCACGCCCTGGCCGGTGGTCGCCCGCAAATGCTTCTGCAGGTAGGAGGGAACCAGCCCGTTGTAGAAGTTTGCTCCATTTTGATCCTGATTCAAGCACAGGAGCAACGAAGAGCCCAGGAGCGCCACGTCAGGAGAAGCTCGCCTGCACGCCTCGATGCGCGGGGGGAGATTCCACTGATCCACCGAGGAGTAGCCGAGGGCGTCGGCCGGATTGCCCAGGCGCAACAGGAGATCGACTGCGATCAGCATGAGCAGGGTGAGCACAGGAACAGAGGTAGCAACACCGGCGATCGACATGCGCTGATCAAGGCACCTGCGAGTATGGAGCCTCCCGTTCCGCCTTCAGCTTCGGATTGGCCGCGCGCGCGTCGGCGTGCGCGGCCATCGTCGCCAGAACATCGGGATGGTGGGCGGCGAGATCCGACACGATGCGGTCGACCAGCTTTCTCGCCCCGAGGCTATTCAAGTGGACACTGTCTTTGAAATCGGATCCGCCGAATTCCGGATCCTGAAAGAGGTCGATCAGAGCTATGCCGTACTGCGTGGTGGCTTCCTGCAGATAGCCGCGAAAGGCCGAGTTGAGCCCTGGCGGGACCATGGCTGTCGTCTCCGGCCCCAGCGGCATGTTGACTACGACCAGCTTGATCCCCTTCTGCCTGCACATGGCCATCAGCGCCTCGAAATAATGCGCCCCCATCAGGCGTGTCACCTCGCTGCCTCTCTTGTAAACGCCCGCCTGCCGCTCCAGCTCGAGTTTCTTCACGAGCTCCGGGTGCGTATGGTACATGGACTCGATGAGCTTCTCGACGTTGCGGGGCACCCAGCGCTCCCATAAAAAGCCGTCGCGTTGCGGCGCCCACTGATAGTTGCGCGACCCGAGCCGGTAATACGGTTGATCGAGGGGAAGATTCTCGAGAGCCTCCTTGGCAAGGGCGGTCATGATCGTCTTGAAATCGCCGTGGTCGCGGTAGAGGTACCAGTAATGGCAGAGGATAAAGGCAAGCCGCGCCTGATCGCTTGTCAAAGTGCCGAGCACCGCCGGCGAAACGGGGACATAAGGCGCGGTGCTGGCGAAGCTGGTGCAATTCCATTCCCGCGTGAAGTCGGGATCCATGAAGTCGCGCAGGGTAGTGCCGTAGACGATCACCCGCGGATAGTCTTTCTGGTCTATCGCCGCCTGGGCATTCATGAACGTCTCGGAGACCATCTGCAAACCGGAGCAGAGGTTCACGCATGTTACGTCCCGCCCTGTAGCGCTCCGGAACCGGGTCTGGAGATAGGGCGGGAAGTGGATGCTGGAATACTGGCGCCGAGGGTTGGCCTCACTTAGAACCAGAAGGAGCGACGAGCCCAGCACCACCACATCCGGCGCGGATCTCCTGGCAATCTGCATGCGCGGCGGCACCCCCCACAGATCGACGGAGTTGAAACCCATTGCGTCAGCGGGGTTGACCATGCGCAAAAGGAGATCGAGCGCGAAAAGCATCACGACCGTGAGCCCGACCACCGACGTCACCGCGGATAAAGCCGCCGAGATCGCCTTCAACAGCATCGATCCTCCCCGTCCGGCCCGGTGCTCTCAGGACTATTATGCTATGTTGGCATGGTTTGCAAACGGGAGCAAGCAAGTTGGCGGTCTGGGTCATCACTATCCTTGCCCTTGTGGTGCGGCTGCTGACCGCCACCTGGACCGGGCTCACCACCGACGAGGCTAACGGCGTCTCCATCGCCATCGCCGGATCATGGGCTGATCTCATCAGGCACCTGAAGGAGGACGGCAACGGGCCGCTCGTCTCGACGCTGCTGCGCGTCTATGCCCTGGCCTTCGGGCACAGCGACCTGGCCATGAAGCTGTTGTTCATCGGCATATCAACGCTGCAGATTCCGGTTTCCTACTGGATATGCCGGCGCTTCCTCGATAAGGAGATGTCTCTGCAGGCCGCCTTCATGATCGCGCTGTGCCCGCAGCTGGTTCGTTATGGCACCATGATCCGCTCTTACGCTCTTATCAGCATCCTCGGCCTCTTCTCTACATGGGCGTGCATGAGGGTGCTCGGCGGCACCCGGGGCTTGATCTGGCCGGTCGCCTACGGCGTCTCGACGGCGCTGCTCGTCTACGGGCATTACTGGGGAGGGTTGCTCGCCGCCGGGCAGGCCTTCCTGGCGGCCACGGGCGCGCTGCGCCGCTGGTTCGATCCGGCGAGCTTGAAACGATGGCTTGCCGGCGTCGCCGTGTCTTTCCTCATCTTCCTGCCCTGGGTGCCGATACTGCTTTACCAGCTCGGGCACGACATGAGCCCGTGGGACCTCAAGCACTACCCGTCGGAATACGTGGCCGAGATGGTGTCCTACGTCCTGGTCGGCTCATATTACAGCCTCGATCCCTTCGATCAGTTCGCGCTCGCCTTCTCCAGCTTTGTTGTCTTCCTGGTTCTCATCTCACCGCGAGTGCTCATCACCGAGCGATTCAACGGGCTGCACTGGAAGATAGTGGCAGCAAGCGGCTACCTTGCCGGGTTGCTGGTGAGCCTCTTCGTTCCGGCGCTGCGAGATCGTTATCTGACGGTGTTTGCGCCGCCCTTCATCATCGCCTACCTGACCGGGTTTCATGCCCTGTTTCCGCGCCTGCCGGCCCTGGCCCGCATTGTCATCCCGGTGGCCATATGGCTGCCCTTGTGGATACCGAATCTTCAGTTCCTTCACTCGGAGCCGGAGACAGGCACACCGGCCCTCGTGGCGGAGATCGAGCGGGAAGCGGACAGGCAGAAGGACCTGGTGGTGATCTCGTGGCCGATCATCGTCCCCACCATTACCTTCTACCTGCCCGACAACATCGCCGTCACCTGCTTCCCGGACAACGCCCGCACCAAGATCAATCGCTGGGACGGAATGATTGACCGCGTCCGCGACGACAGGAATCTTTGGGCGCTGCTGAAAAGAATGGAGCAAACCCTGTCGTCGGGCGGCAAGATCTGGCTTATCGATCGCGCCCACCCGGTGGTGGACCGCGACTACGCGAAAAGCGAAGGCCTCGGCAAGCTCATCTACCTGGACGCCGAGCTTTACCGGATGGATCAGATTCGCACCTGGCTCGATCACCATGCCCAGCAGCTTGGCAAGAACAGGCTTGCGCCCGGACGAGACTTCAGCGTGTTTCTGGCCGTCTACCAGCCGCGCGCACCCAAAGAGGTAAGGGAATCGCCCGCGCGCATGCGCTAAAATTCCTGGCACGGTTGTAAGAGGTCGCCTTATGTCCTCGAGGATGCTGGGGATTCTTTGTGCCATCGCGTTGCTTTTTGCCGGCGCGGGGCAGCCCGGGCAGGGTGCCGGCGTGGCAACCGGGGCGGGAGCTCCTTCCACGCGTTTGCCGGCACTTGCCGTTCCGGACAGCTATCGCCTGCGCCTGGAGCCGGATCTGACCAGATTCAGCTTCGACGGGGACGAGACGATCTCGCTGGAGGTCGTGGAGCCGACCTCGACAATCGTGCTGAACGCCGCCGAGCTCGAGATCGAATCGGCAAGCATCGCCGCGTCAGGAGCGGGCGCCGGTGGCAAGCAGCCGGCAAGGATCACGCTGGCTGCCGCAGACGAGCAGGCGCAGCTGGACTTCGTCAGGCCGCTGGCGGCCGGGAAGTACGACCTGCGCATTGTTTTCAAGGGCAGCCTGAACGACAGGCTGCGGGGATTTTATCGGTCGTTCTACACGGACGACTCCGGCGCAAGGCACGCGCTGGCAGCAACTCAGATGGAGCCGACCGACGCCCGGCGGATGTTTCCCTGCTTCGACGAGCCACAGCTCAAGGCAACTTATCAGATAACGGCGGTGATCGACCCGGCGCTCACCGCCATATCGAACGCGCCCGTGGCAAGCGTAAGGCAGGACACAGCATCGCACAAGAAAATCGTCGAGTTCGCCCGCACACCGAAAATGTCCACATATCTGGTCGCCCTGGTCGTAGGCGATCTGGACTCCACGCCCCCGACGACCGCTGCCGGCGTGCCGATCCGTGTATGGTCCGTCAGGGGCAAAGCCAGGCTCGGGCTCTATGCCCGCGACTTCGCCTCTCGCCTGCTGCCGTACTACAACTCCTACTTCGGCGTCCCCTACCCGGCGCCCAAGCTCGACCTCGTCGCCATACCGGACTTCGAGGCCGGGGCGATGGAGAACCTGGGGGCGATCACCTTCCGCGAGAGCCTCCTGCTTGTCGACGAGCAGGCGAGCTCGACCGACACCCGGCAGGCGGCGGCGAGCGTCATCGCCCACGAGATGGCCCACATGTGGTTCGGCGATCTGGTGACCATGCTCTGGTGGGACGACATCTGGCTCAACGAGGCGTTCGCCACCTGGATGTCCACCAAGGCCGTCGATTACCTGATGCCCGAGTGGCACTTCTGGGACCAGTTCGGCCTTACGCGGTCGATGGCGCTGCAGACCGACTCGCTGGCCTCGACGCGCCCGATCCATTTCGCGGTGCACGACCCCGGTCAGATAAACGAGATGTTCGACGAGATAACCTACAAGAAGGGCGCCTCGATCTTGCGCATGCTGGAGCAGTTCGTGACCGAGGAGGTCTTCAACGACGGCGTGAAAAAGTACATGGACACCTTCAAGTTCGCCAATGCCGGCACGGAGGATCTATGGCGGGCGATCGGGCGGGCGGCGCGCCTGCCGGTGCCGGCGATGATGCACGGCTGGGTCTACAAGCCCGGCTACCCGCTCATCGGGACCGATCTGTCCGCCGATGGCAAAGTGGTCAGCCTATTTCAGCGGCGGTTCTTCCTGGATCCGGCCGTGGCGGAGAGATTCAAGCGGGCGGACAGCCGGCCCTGGAACGTCCCGCTGGCGCTCAAAGATGCGGAAGCGGCCGAGGATAAGCCAACGCGTGCCGCCCCCGGCCCACCGGAGACCTGGCAGCTGCCGGCCTCGCTTCTTCTGCAAGCGGAGAGCCGGTCGATCTGGCTGGCCAAGCCGGTTTCGGCAATCTTCGCCAACTCGGGGGGCTGCGGCTTTTACCGCGTGCGCTACTCGAGCGCCGTGCTGCGCAAGCTCGCCGCGCTCGCGCAGGACAAGCTGTCCGGCCCCGAGCGCCTGAGCCTGCTCACCGATCAGTGGGCGCTGGCCGTGAGCGGTGAGATAGCCGCCGGCGACTACCTGGATCTTACCGGCAGCTATAAAACTGATTCCGACCCGTCGGTGGTGAAGGCGCTGATAGGCGAGCTTTACAAGCTGGACGGCCTGGTCGGGCCGCCGGCGCGCGCCAGCTTCGAAAAGTTCGTTCGCGACCGGCTCGGACCGAACAAGGAGAAGCTGGGCTGGACAGCCAGGCCGAACGAGCCGGACCTGACGCGCATGCTGCGCGGGGCGGTGCTGGGGACGCTGGGCACCATCGGTCAGGACGGGGAGGTTATTCATGAAGCGCGAAGGCTTTTCAAGAAGTACCTGGCGAAGCCGGACGCCGTCGATCCCGACCTGCTTAGCGCTGTTACGCGCATTGTCGCCTACAACGGCGATGGCCGAGACTTCCAGCAGATCAAACAGCTCTGGAAAGAGGCCAGGACCCCGGAGGTGGAGCAGCGAAATCTGATGGCCCTGGCTGACTTCCAGAGACCCGAGCTCATCGGCCAGACCCTTGCGCTGTGCCTGAGCGACGAGGTGAGGACACAGGACGCCGGTCACCTGTTCGGCGCCGTCTTCGGCAACCAGTCCGCCAAAAGCACGGCCTGGGAGTTCATGAAAGCCAACTGGAGCCAGATCGTCAAACGTTATCCGCTCAACATGGTGCCGCATGTGGTGAGCGCCGCCAGCTCGCTCAACAGCGCCGCCGAGGAGAGCGATCTGCGGGGGTTCTTCGCAACGCACCCGGTTCCGGCGGGCAAGCACGCGGTGGCCCGCCTGCTCGAGCGGGTGCACATCTCCGTCAACTTCAAAACACGAAGCGGGCAGGCCATCGAGGACTGGTTGAAGGACAACTTCAGCTGATTAAAATCGGCCAACCCAGGCAAAGATATGTCCTCGCTATCCGCCGGGGCTCCCGCGCAACCAAATACGATATCTTTCGTCTGTTCTCTTGGACGGCAGAAGATATCGAGGCGGGCTTGACAATAGATGCAAAAGCGACCATTCTTCTACCAACAATTGGGGAGGGCTCCAGTGATCGAATCCTTTGATTTACTCGAGTTTCAGCAAGAGGCACGGGAGATCTGCTGTCCGAAGAAGCTCTTCGAGCTGTGGGAGGACGTCTGCAGGCGATACGAGCGCCGGGAGATCGGGCTCTACGAGCTAGAAGAGATGAAGGAAGTGATCTGGCCGAACCTGATGGCCCTGGCGGTGATCCGGCGCGCAGTGAACGGCATAATCGAAAAGCCGAAGAAGAGCCGCCGGCGCTCGGCCAGCTAATCACCGGTCATGGCGGCCCACTGCGATTCCGTCACCGGCATCACGCTCAGGCGCGCCATTGTCACCAGCAGGAAGTCTTTGAGCTTCGGGTTGGATTTGACCTCGGCAAGCGTTACGGGCCTGGGAAGCCGCCTTTTCGGCCTGACATCCACGACCACCAGCTTCGGATCGTTGAGCTTGGGGTCCACGTAGGGATCGGAGATCACCTCGGCGATGCCGACGGCGGCGCGCTCGTCGCCGGTGTGGTAGATAATCGCCAGGTCGCCCTTCTTGATCTGGCGCAGGTATTTGAGCGCCAGATTGTTGGCCACCCCGTCCCAAACGGTCTTTCGGTCCCGCTCGAGGTCGGAGAAGCTGTAGCAGTCGGGCTCCGTCTTCAAAAGCCAGTTGGCCATTTCGTTATTATATAAGCAAGGGAACCCGTTAAAACCGGCGGACGTCGTCTGAGTATAACCGCCGTTTGGTCCGATTGACTTGGGGGCAGTTATCGTGCGCGCGGCACTGTGCGTTTCTCCAGCGTTAGCGGTTCGCCCCCGCGGGCTTGGCAATCTGCTCAGCCTGTTTCTGGCCTTTTTGCTCTGCCTTGTGCCGGCGCCGGCTGGCCGGGCCTCGGACTGGGTCGAGGACAACGGCGCGCCGGCGACGGCAGCGCCACCGGTGGCCCCGCCCATAGGCGGGCAGGGATATCGCTCGAGCCCGCCGGAGCAACAGGGCCCTCCGGGGGCTCCCGAGGAAGGCGATCCCGGGCGGACGGCCTTTTACGTTCGGCCGCGGTCGCCGGCTTCCGAAAGCAAGAGCGGAACGCCGCTGGAGGCGAGCGTGAGCAAGTGGGGAATGGCCGGCCAGGAGCAGGGCAATCTCTACCAGGGGCGCGCCTCGACGCTCATTCAAACACCGCCTTACCAGCCCTCTTTCTTCCAGCTCAGCTCCATGCGGTCGGTCGGGCCCGGCGTCTTCCGCGGCTGGCTGGAGAAGACGCACTCGCGCTTCGCCCTTGCCACCAGCACCATGGACCCGATGCTGGTCCTTGAGATAAAGGGACAGTGGGACGATGCCGACCACACCCTGCGCTCGTTCGGCATCCGGCACACGACGATCAAGAAGGGCAGACTTGACGACCAGCCGCTCGACGGCGTCAAGGTGCTGGTCGTCAACTGCGCCGGCAACGTGCCCCGGGGCACTTTCCAAAAGATTCGCGACTTCGTGGCCAGGGGAGGATTTCTGATCAGCACCGACTGGACCGTGCACAACCTGGTCGAAAACGCCTTTCCCGGCTACATCGCCTGGAACGGCGGCAAGACCGACAGCAAGGTCGTGGACGCGACCGTCACCTATCCGGACCCGCGCCTGTTCGCCGGCGCCGTGCAGAACTCAGGCTGGAAGCTGGACGACGGCAGCCAGACGATAAGGGTGCTCAGGCCGGACGTTGTCCGGGTGCTCGTCCGCAGCCGGATGCTCACGGGCGAGGACCCGGACCGTTTGGGCATACTGGCCGTTGTCTTCCCCTTCGGGCGCGGTCAGGTGCTGCACCTGGTCGGACACTTCGACAACAACGCCAACCTTGCCTTCACCAACCTGCTGCCCGACCCGGCGCCGGTGATAGGCATCAGCCTGCGTCAGGCGCTTGCCTGCAATTTCCTGGTCGAGGGCCTGGAGCAGTCGGGCGCCGTTCCGTCCGGACCGGTCAATCCGCGTCGTTGAGCGCCCAGTCGTACGGCATGTAGTCGACATCGACACGGCTGATGTCCGGAAACTTGGCCTTTACCTCGGGGGCGGCGAAAGACAGGACGTAGGCAGCGACGATGTCGTTGTCCGTCGGCGGCGGATCGGGAATGGTCTTGTACCCGGCCGCCTGGGCGAAGTCGAGCGGGAACCACTGAAATAATTTGGACACGCGGATAGTCTGGTTCTCGGGATCGTACTGCACGTGTTGGGGATCGGCCATGTACCGCCGGGCCGCTTCGTCGAGATCGTGATCGAGCGTGGCTGGCGTGTAGGCGGTGCGGCGCAGATACGGGCAGCCCCTGGAGGCGCAGACCACCGCGAAGTGCACGCGTGGATCCTTGAAGTCCTTGCGCAGGATATAATGCTCGATTGCATACAGGTTAACGTCGCGGCCCGCGACCTTGTAATGATAATCATCCCAGAGATTGGGAATCTGCCTGGCGCTGTTCGGCGGGTAGTAGGACTTTGTGCCGTGTATCGGATAGTGGTCGAGCACGATCTTGATGATAAGGGCGTTGTACGCGTTTATCCAGAGAGCCTTCTTCTCGTTTTCGGAAAACTTCTCATACTCCTCCGGGGTAATAGCGGCGAGCTCGGCTAAGTACCTGTTCAGCCCCTCGGGATGTTCCCGCCAGAGTTTGTAGTGAACCAGCGAGTGGTCGACATACTTGTGCAGCTCGGCCGTGAGCAGCGCGTGTGTCTGGTCGAAGGCGGCGCGCGCCGGCAGGACCGCTGCCAGGAGGGCGGCGGCCAGCACGCCGATGACGGCCTTCATTCGGCCGGGGGCAAGGTGGAATGGGTTCCGTCGCATTTTGGTGGGTGTCCGGTGTGCTTGCAACAACAAAGGGCCATCGTAGTGGGGGCGTCCACGGTGAACTGAAGCGGCTCGATGCCAGTGCCCTCATGCGAGCCGTCGCAGAACGGCTGTTTCCTCGAGCGGCCGCACCGGCACCACCAGTATACGCCCGGCGGCAGGTCAACTATCGCAGGCTTGCGATCGGCGATGACAGGTTCACTCATTGCTTTGCTCCTCTGGCAGGTCTTCAAAGCCGGCCGGACAAACGATCGACCATGGCGGCCACGCCCTGGGGCTCGTACACCGGCAGCGAGCAGCGATTGTTCGCGCAGGCGAAGGCCGCCGCTTTTCTCATCTCGGGATACTCGACGTCCATGTTTGGCAGCGGGCCTTCCCGACGGTCCCACCATTCTACGCGCTTGTAGGCGGCAGGATAAGAGATCGCCGCCAGGAAGAGCAGGCGCGCCTGCGGGTCGTCCTTCCCGCCGACCACGGTTATGTGCACCGGCTCGGAGGCCAGCTCGGCGTCCGCCAGGAGAATCCCCGCCACCAGATAATGTCGTTGCCGGGCGATCTCGGGCGTGGCCAGATAGCGCATGGCCTCATCGGCCAGCCGCCTGTCCGCCTTGTTCCCGTCATAGTGGTAGAGCAGATTCAAGAAGCGGGCGGCGGCCACGTTCTCCTCCAGCACCGCCAGCGGTTTGCCGAGCGGCGAGCGCCCGGCATCGGCCGTGGACAGCCCGGCGCCCTGAGCGTTCTTGCCGTCGACTTTAAAATGCACGGCCAGAAAATCGGCCGCCTGCCGCGCGCGGGTGAGCCAGCGCCGGTCGCCGCTGACCGCGTAAAGGGACAGAAAGGCGCGACCGGCGGCCAGCGTGTCGCACAGGTACGGGCCGGCCGTATCGGCGGCGTCGTGGCGGAAGCCCCCGCCGGCAAGCGAGCGGTTGCTTACCACCCAGTCGGCGGCCCGCAGAGCCTCCCGCAGATAAGCCTTATCACCTGTGGCCGCATGGAGGCAGGCGAGAGCTTCTATCGCCCAGCCGTTCTCCCGCGCATAGAGGTGCTTGTCGACGCGCGGAATGCCGCGGGCTCGCCTGCGGGCGTCGTCCAGCTTGAAGTACTCCGTGCTGTGCCGGCCTTTGACCAGATCGGCATCCTGGCTCGTATAGAAGGCGCCGTCCGGGCTCATCAAGAAAGTCTTCAGGTAGTCGTGAATCCTCTCTGCCGCGCGCAGGTAGGCCGGGTCCTTCCACAGCATGTAGGCAAGGCCATAAACCCGCATGTTGCCGGCCTGGACGGACATGATCTTCTCGAAGTGCGGGTGGTCCCAGTCTCCGTGGGTGGAATACTGGTACACTCCGCCCCATACCGGGTCGATCAACTTCAGCTGGGCGCTCAGGGTCTCCCTGGCCATGCGCTCGCACTGCCTGTCTCCCTGGCGGGCGCGCGCCAGGCAGTATTCGACGGTGTCCCAGTCGAGAAACTTCTGGCCGTCCGGGCTTGTGCCCCAGCCACCATGCCGGGTATCATAGCCGTCCGCGAGTTTCGCCCTCAGCTCGCTGGCGAGGGAGGCGGACAGGAAGGCGTCGCGGCTGTAACTGACCGGTCTTGCGCCGGCGGTCTCCTCGGGCACCGGATTCCTGACCAGCCGCGCCAGTAAGGCAGCCATCTCATCGGCGGGGATGTAACCGTCACGCTTGGCCAGCTCGGCGCCCTGGCCGTTGAAGATGATCGTCGCCGGCCAGCCATATTCTTCATAGCGATTCGATAGGTCCGGCCTTGAGTCCTGATCGACCTTGACCGGGATGAAGCGGGCGTCGAGGAGCTTGATCACGGCCGGGTCGCCGTAGGTCTTCTCTTCCATGACATGACACCAGTGGCACCAGACCGCCTCCAGATCAAGCAGCACCAGACGATTCTCCCGCCGGGCGCGCTCGAAGACGTTATCCGACCAGCCCTGCCAGCGGACGCCCGCCCGCCCGGACGCCGGCTCAGCCACGGCGGCCGCAACCGACATCCACAGGGTCGCGAGAAAACAGACAACTCGGAGCACGGCCGTGTCCTCGATCACATTGAGCGGCAGAGCCAGCAGGCTCGATCCGGCGATTGTAAACGCTTTGCAACATCAATTGCCCCATCACAAATCCATTACAGGGCCGGTATTTAATTCGAGCATTATGAACAGGGACGTCAATCTAGCAATCTTCAGTTTCGCCGCCCTGATGGTCAGCCTGGTGGTCGTCGTTGCCGTGTTGTGCATGGACCACGAGGAGGTGGCTGCCAGCTCCCCGGCATTCGACAGGCAACTTCTGGACCGCACTCGCAATGCCGAGCCCGACGCGGGCGGCAGGGGATCCAATCTCGCCTTTCACTGGCTCATGGAGCGGGTGATCTGCGGCGAGCTGTAGTCCGGGCGGTGGCAAGACCCGTTGTGTCCAGCTTGATCAGGCGCAGCCGCCAGCGCCGCATCCGAGCGCGCCCTCATTAACGTTGACACATTTTCCAGAATGCTGCTTGGAATCACGGTAGAACAGGGCACCGGGGCTTATCACGAAGGTGACGACCGCCAAGACGCGCTGGCAGTCCCTCAATATGGAGGTTCGACGGCTTGCCCGGCGGCTGGGCTGGAGCCGCAAGACCGGCGAATGCGAGATGGACGTGGTCATTCTTCCCGGGCGCTGCCCGGTCGACTCGCACAGGAGGCGCTGGCCGGATATCGGGCGGCGAGCACAACGCCACGCGGCAGGGCAACAGCGTCAGTCCTCCCGGCTTCGACTGCCACAGGATCGTTTGCGGTGAGGTCTACACGCCTGGCGGCAACTGGAGCAGCTATCCTCCCCACAAGCGGACACCAACCGGTTGGACGCCAGCGGCAAGGTGATCGAGGGGACCTGACGGAGATCTACTATTTCAAATTCAAGGATCCGCGAGGCCAGGCCTCCCAGCGCGTGTACGCCGGCGACCGGTCGCGCAATCAGGCGCTCGTCACTCAGGACAACGACATCGCCCTGGTTCCCGCGGTCTATCACCCGATGTACACCGCATAAGGCCATGGCTGTTACTGTTTGAACTTCCTGGCCGGCTCAGCGCAGACGCTCGCCTGCACGTTCGATCCCCAGCACGGCTGGACGATGGGGACATGGACCGAAAGGGATTCGCGGATGCCGCGTGTGCACCACCAGATGGAGGAGCCGGTGGCGCCATGAGCGAAAAAGCTTACGACCTGATCGCCATTGGATGCCGCTAGATCGGTCTTTATTCGAACGACCCGGGCGCTCCCCTCGATCAGATCACCAGCTTTGCCGGCTTCGTCGGAGGCTGCCCGACGAACATCGCCGTGGGAGCCAGAAGGCCGGGCCGGCGGTCGGCGCTTTTGACGGCGGTCGGCGAGGATCCGGCGGGAGACTTCATCTTGAGGTTTCTCGACCAGGAGAAGGTAGAGACCAGGTTCATCCCCTGCAAGCCGGGAGCGCGATCCAGCGCCGTGCTCCTCGGCATCGAGCCGCCGGGCAAATTTCCCCTGGTCTACTAGCGGGGACAACCGCGCCGACGCGCAGCTAACCATCGCCGGCGTGCGGGCGGTTCCCATTGCCGAGTCGCCGGCCCTGCTGGTGTCGGACACCGGGCTATCCCGCGAGCGGAGCCGCAGCGCCACGCTTTTCGCCCTGGAGACGGCGAAGGCCAAGGCGGCGACCGCCTATCTCGATCTGGATTTCCGCGCCGATCAGTGGGCCAGCACCGGCGGCGGCGGCACGCCCTCCGACGGGGTGACCGTGCGCTGCATTTTGCACCGGGTCGATGTCGCCATGGCACGGAAGAGGAGCGGGTCTTCGCCGTAGGCACCATCCGTTTCCGTCCGGAGCTGGAGCAGCTTGGGGACTCAGACACAGCCGTCGTCACGCCGGAGTTCCCAACGGCGCATTGGCCGCCATTGAAGGCAGGCGGCTTACGGCTACGACCAGCGTGTACACGGGTTCCGCTCGCTCGGGGCCGTCCCCATCGATAACAACACCGCCCAGCGCACAGTCTTGAATAACGGCGCCGGCATTCCCTGTCTGCTGCCGCTGCACTTTTTCATGGATCGATATATCGAGTCCTACATTAACAAGATGCGCGCCTTCGTGGAATGCGTTATCGAGGACAAAGCCCCTCCCGTGAACGGCCGTGACGGTCGCGCCCCTGTCCTAATTGGGCTGGCAGCAAAACGCTTCCTGCTGGAGCGACGCCCCGTCTGGCTGCAGGAGGTCGACCAGCCTGCATTGTCTCGGAAATGAGATACGACTGAAAACTAACATTACCCTCTCTTCGGGCAAGCGTGCGGGTAAAATCCTTGAATTTGCCATCGCCAGCGGCGGGGCAGAATTACTGACCTAATTTAGGATCACGCAGAATCTGGTCAATAATGCCTGCTCTGAAGCTCGCAATGGTAGGCGCTGTTGCCGAAACCTCGGAACTATTGGCCTTCGCAGCCAATACAGCGCAGAAATTTTGTCACTCATTGTCGAGACCGGGACTGTTCCTGGACCCGGTTAGACCGGCAGGGCAGCCGCTCCGCTTATTCACTCAAGCTGAAGCCCTCCACCAGCGGAGCGTTTAGGTAAAATGCGCTTGTAAGAAGTGTTGTTTGGAATTGGCAGTAGGTAAACAAGCACCTGGCATCGCCCATGCATAATGGAAGACATGAAGTCGAGGTAAGCTCAAAGGGTGTGTAAAAGCTTGAAATAAAGCGAGGGCGGTGTATCCTCGGAATTCTGAAAGTTCAAAGGAGACACCGCCATGAAAAAGCAAACCAGAAAGGAGCAACAGCCGTCAAGA